>ATLU01000061.1_pt1 | contig 46082 bp, 50 predicted proteins | sample 178751 | NCBI WGS metagenome assembly ATLU01 (sample SAMN02211837, study PRJNA209200) | bioreactor metagenome | isolation source: day 23 sample from continuous culture bioreactor inoculated with sediment... | place: Germany: Wadden Sea | collected 2011
CGTGACCGGTTTTGCCCGAGCGCCATCACCAAAAAAACTCCACGGCAGATCTGATCTCAAATCGGTTCAATGTCACCCTGCGCACGACCCGCATGAAAATCAGCTTCCCATGCCGTGAACTGACCGGCAGCAATCGCATCGCGCATCCCTTGCATAATCTCTTGGTAATAATGCAGGTTATGCCAGGTCAAAAGCATGCCCGAAATCATTTCTTGCGACCGAAATACATGGTGCAAATAGGCGCGCGAATAGTTGCGGCACGCCGGGCAAGAGCAGTTTTCATCAATGGGGCGCGGATCATCTTTGTGCCGGGTATTTTTGATGTTCAGTACACCTCGACGGGACCAGACCTGCCCCGTGCGCCCGGATCGGGATGGCAGCACACAATCCATCATATCAATGCCGCGTTTGACGGCGCCCACAATATCATCCGGTTTGCCCACACCCATCAAATAGCGGGGTTTATCCTCAGGCAAAAATCCCGGAGCGAAGTCGAGACAGTCAAACATCTTTTCCTGCCCCTCGCCCACTGCAAGACCACCAACGGCATAGCCGTCAAACCCGATGTTCTTTAGCGCCTCAGCGCTTTCCTCTCGAAAGTCCTTCTCAAGCCCGCCTTGCATGATCCCAAAAAGCGCATGCCCCGGCCGGTCGCCAAACGCATCCTTGGACCGCTGCGCCCAGCGCATCGACAGGCGCATGCTTTCGGCAATGCGTTTGCGGTCCGCAGGCAGCGCAGGACATTCGTCAAAACACATCACAATGTCAGACCCCAAAAGCTTTTGGATCTCCATCGACCGTTCCGGGGTCAGCTCATGTTTTGACCCATCAATATGCGACCGGAAGGTCACGCCCTTTTCAGTCAGCTTGCGCAGATCAGCCAAGCTCATCACCTGAAACCCGCCACTGTCCGTCAGGATCGGTTTGTCCCAGTTCATGAACTTATGCAGCCCGCCCAGCGCATGAATGCGTTCCGCCGTGGGGCGCAGCATCAAGTGATAGGTATTCCCCAAGAGGATATCCGCCCCCGTGGCCGCCACACTTTCGGGCATCATCGCCTTTACGGTGGCCGCTGTGCCAACAGGCATAAAGGCGGGTGTACGAATGTCACCACGCGGTGTCGAAATCACACCGGTGCGCGCTTGGCCATCTGTGGCCGACAGGGAATAGCTGAATTGGGTCATATCCCCCGAATGTCGCAAAATCTGGAAAATGCCAAGAGGTAATTCACCGCAAAACCACCCAATTGATCTGTATCATATGCTTTTTGTCGGGGTTGCGACATTGCTCCTCTGGACCTCGGGCCATGTAATCCTTATATGTTCGCTCAGGAATAAGACGGGATCCAAAGATGACCATGGAATCGCAAAGCCAGCTCGAAGGCGAGCCGCTGATCAAACCCTCAACGGCTGATCACCCCCTGTATGACGCGGTGGTAGAAGCCTGCCGCTCGGTCTATGATCCGGAAATTCCGGTGAACATCTATGACCTTGGGTTGATTTATACGATTGAAATCAACGCGCAGAATGAGGTCGATATCATTATGACCCTCACCGCGCCGGGCTGCCCCGTCGCGGGCGACATGCCTGGTTGGATCGTTGAAGCGATTGAACCGGTGGCTGGCGTCAAAATGGTCAACATTGACCTCGTTTGGGAACCTCCGTGGGGCATGGAGATGATGTCCGATGAGGCGCGTCTGGAATTGGGCTTTATGTAAGGTCCCCTCGGATAGGCGTATTACAAGATGATAAGGCAGGCTCAGCGCCTGCCTCTTTTGTTTCCGCAAGCCCCGAGACTTGTCTTGCCACATATCAAGTCCCTACACTTGACAACTTCAATCAAGCCTGCAAGCTTGAATGTAATAGAATCAAGCGACAGGACTTAATGTGAGTCACCCTTCCCCCATTGCCGTGTTAACCGGCGACATTGTTGGTTCAACCAAAACCACGCCAGACACGGTGTCACAGGCGCTTGCTTTATTACAGCGACTGGCGGAAGACATCTCAGCACACAGCCTTCCAGAAACCATGCCCCGCTTTACAAGATTCCGGGGGGATGGCTGGCAATGCTATTTTGACGCTCCCGCATTTGCGCCTCGAATAGCCCTTGCGATGGTTGCCAAATTGCGAGGTGCTGACATTGGACTGGAAACCCGCATCGCCATTGGGATCGGCTCTTACACATCTCTTGGCCGCAATGATCTTTCAGATGCAGGTGGGGACGTGTTTGAAAGATCCGGACGCGCGTTGGACAAAATGTCAACGCAATCCCGTATGGCCTTTGCCTGGCACGACGCCACGGCCACAGATCAAATCGCCCTGACCTTACTGCGCGAACGTGCAAGCAAATGGTCGCAGGAACAGGCAGAAGCAATGGCCGAAACACTGCTGCCCAGCGCCCCCACCCAAAGCATCATTGCCGATCGCTTGGGTATATCCCCCCAAGCGGTCTCCTATCGCCTGTCGGGCGCCGGGGCCCCTGCGATCAAAAAAGCCATAGACCTATGGGAGGGCGACATTAGAAAACGCCTTACCCTAAATGAGGACCAACCCCATGCTTGAAACCTTCCTCGCCCTTACGCTTGCACATCTCTTGGCAGATTTCGTGTTTCAAACGGGCGCAATGGTGGCTGACAAACGACGCCTGGATGTGTTTTCTCTACATATCGGCACCGTTGGCCTTCTTAGCCTGATTGCGCTGGGCGGCAGTTGGCAGGCGGCATTAGCGGTCACGCTCGCCCATGCACTCATCGACAGCGTAAAGACATTTGCCCTCTCACCTCGTCAGTCGCAAAGACTATGGGCGTTTCTCACCGATCAGATTGCCCATATCGCCAGCATTGTCCTTGTCACCCACTACTGGCCGCTAAGCTTTATTACCGGTCTTTGGGGCTTCACCTCTCCCCAAATCCTCACCCCCCTCATTCTGGCCATCGGGTTTCTGACCGCCACAGCAATGGGCGGCCCCATCGTCGGCGGCCTTATGCAACATTTCCCACAACGCTTCGCCATACAGGGGCTTAAAAGCGCGGGCCGGATGATTGGCCTTTTGGAACGCGCCTTTATCTTTCTCTTGATCCTGTTCAACAGCCCCATTGGGATCGGCTTCCTGCTCACCGCAAAATCCGTCCTGCGCTTTGACACCACCCGCAAGGGGCAACGCGCGTCTGAATACGTGATTATCGGCACTTTGGCCTCTTTTGGCTGGGCCATGGCCATCGCATTTCTCACAAAAGAGGCACTTGCGCTGATCACCCCTTGAGAGATGCGCCTTAACCCCCTAAATTTGTCAGGCTCACCTGATTGGGCATAAGGAGAACGCGCGATGTTCGGTATCCCCGGAAAACAGGCCCTGACCATGACGACACAGGCCGCCAAACAAATCTCTAAGTTGATGGAGAAAGACGGCCATGCGGGTTTGCGCATCGGCCTGAAAAAGGGCGGCTGCGCAGGTATGGAATACACCATGGATTATGTGGACGAGGCGGATCCCCACGATGAGGTGGTGGAACAAGACGGCGCGCGCGTCCTTATTGCCCCCATGGCACAGATGTTTCTGTTTGGCACTGAGATTGACTATGAAATCGGCCTTCTGGAAAGCGGCTTTAAGTTCAACAACCCCAATGTGGATGAGGCATGTGGATGTGGGGAATCTGTCACCTTCAAAAGTGTTGAACAACTGGCGGAAGAGTTTCCAAATGGCGTGCCAAAGCTAAGCTAAGCCCAAACACCCCCCACACAGCCCTTGACGCCCTGCCCCGCAAGCCTGACAACAAGCTCAGACAAAACGGGAGGCTACAATGCGGCGCAAAATGGCAGCAGGCAATTGGAAAATGAACGGCTCAACGGCGGCGTTGAGCGAGCTTACAGCGCTTGGTGAGGCCCACAGCGATCCAAAATGCGAGCTTTTGATCTGTCCCCCAGCGACCCTTATCACCGCAGCGCGCAACACGGCCGCCAAGCAGATTGCGATCGGTGGGCAGGATTGCCACGAAGCACCCTCAGGAGCGCATACAGGTGACATTTCTGCGGACATGTTGGTGGATGCCGGCGCTTCATATGTGATCCTTGGGCATTCCGAACGTCGCGAAGATCATGACGAGGACGACAGCGATGTACGCCACAAAGCGCGCGCGGCATTGGACGCAGGCCTGAAAGTGGTGATCTGTCTGGGCGAAAGCCTTGAGGAACGCGAAAGCAACAACACGCTCGACATTATTGGTGGTCAGTTTGCCGGATCCATTCCCGATCAGGTCACCGGTGAAAACCTTGTGGTCGCCTATGAACCCATTTGGGCCATTGGCACAGGCAAAGTGCCCACCTTGGATCAAATCGGCGAAGTTCATGATTTCATCCGCGCCCGGCTTGAACGCCGCTTTGGCGCAGGCGTTGGCCGGTCCGCCCGTATTCTTTATGGCGGTTCGGTGAAACCGGACAACGCCGCCGCTATTTTTGCGGTCTCTAATGTTGACGGTGCTCTGGTTGGCGGGGCGAGCTTAATAGCCGCTGATTTTTCTGCAATCATCAATGCGCTGGACAAAGCCTGACCCCTAAGGGCCCGCAAACCTATTTTCCGGGCCCCCCATTTTTCGGACCCTTGGCTTATCTCTGGAATATACATACTTAACGCGTTAACTATAATCCATTGGAGCCCACAATGAATCACGACGATCTGGTCACCTGGTCCGCAAAAGCCGCCGAATGGGCGCGCGACTATCACAAAACACTCCGTGACCGCCCGGTGCGCCCCAATATTGCACCCGGTGATTTTCTGGCAAAAATCGAAGGCCCGGTGCCAGAACACCCTGATCCTGTGGATGCGATCTTCGACGATTTCACCCAATTGGTGCCGGATGCCATGACACACTGGCAGCACCCGCGCTTTTTTGCTTATTTCCCGGGCAACGCCGCCCCCATCTCAATGCTCGCCGAGCAATTGGCCAATGCCGTTGCCGCCCAAGCCATGCTGTGGCAAACCGCCCCCGCTGCCAATGAGATGGAAGACCTGACCATCCGTTGGTTGCGTGATGGGCTGGGGTTGCCTGCTGATTACACCGGCACCATCCATGACAGCGCCACAACCGCCACGTTCTCGGCTGTCACCACGATGCGCGAACTGGCATTGGGGCATGAAGGCGTGACCAAAGGGCTGTCCCACGCGCCCACCTTGCGCATTTATGCCAGTGCACAAACCCACTCCAGCGTCGACAAAGCCGTGCGCCTGTCTGGCATCGGTCAGGACAATTTGGTCAAAGTGCCCACCATTCCGGACCATCCAACATGGTCGATGGATCCCAAAGCGCTGGATACATTGATCCAAGACGACATCGCCGCGGGGCTGAAACCCGCTGGCGTGGTCCTTTGTGTGGGGGGGACGTCTATTGGCGCTTGTGATCTGATCGGTGACTGCATCAACATCGCGCACGCACACGGGCTGACCGTACATGTGGACGCCGCGTGGGCAGGCTCTGCAATGATTTGCGAAGAGTTCCGCCCGCTGTGGGCCGGGATTGAGGCCGCAGATAGCATTGTCTTTAACCCCCATAAATGGCTGGGCGCGCAATTTGACTGCGCGGTGCAATTCCTGCGCGACCCTGCCCCACAAATCGGCGCAATGGGGCTGCGGCCTGACTACCTGAAAACCCAAGGCGCTGACGATATCGTCAATTATAACGAATGGACCCTACCCCTTGGTCGCCGTTTCCGCGCGCTGAAACTCTGGTTCCTTCTGCGGGCGGAAGGGTTAACTGGCCTTCGCAACCGCATCCGCAATCATGTCACCTGGGCCAATGAGGCCGCGGATGCGATTGCGGACCTTGATGGGTTTGACATCACCACCCCCCCTATCCTGTCGCTGTTCAGCTTTCGCTATAAAGATGATGCGAAAACCGCAGAACTTTTGGAACAGGTGAACCGAGACGGACGTATCTATCTGACCCAAACCAACCATGACGGAGCCTTTGTCATCCGCGTTCAAGTCGGCCAATTCGACTGTACCCGCGAAGATGTGAGGATGATCCCAACTGTGTTATCAGAGCTGTCGCGCGCCCTCTAAGGCAAGGATTTTTTTACCAAACCATGCAACCCTACCTCTCCCGATCGGGAAAGGCAGGGGCATTTGGGATCGTTTCCAGATTGCTGACGCAGAGTTTACCGCTCATCGGCATGTGATTGCCACATTTCCGCGTTAAACTGAAATGACCGATCGAAAAGCATGTCGCTTTCAGTCCGTCTCAGACCCAAAGCGAACACGCTTGCACAAGAGATCAATTTTGTGGGCGCTTCGCTGGTTTTTTTATCCAACAGCAGCGCGAAACGCCCCGGGTGGTAAAGGGAACGAGCGTCATGGAATTTGGAGAAGAGTTCACACTGAGAGAATATATCGCAGATGGTGTCATTCACGGTTTAGGCGTGCTTGCAGCAGGAGCGGGCGCCACTGTGCTGGTCATTTGGGCCGCCATGTCGGGCCCAATGGGGCACCTGCCGCCCATCATGGCTTATGCAGCAGGGCTTTTGGCCTCTTTTTTATTGTCCGCGGCTTACAATATGACCCTGCATCGCCAAGCTCGCTCGGTGTTGCGCCGATTTGATCATGCAGCGATCTTCATCATGATTGCAGGTACTTACACGCCGCTTGCCCTGATCGGCATTGGTGGAACAAACGGTATGGCGCTGAATATGGCGGTCTGGACCATTGCGGTTCTCGGCGTGACGATGAAGCTGTTTTTTTTCGGCCGGTTTGAACGATTCACCTTTCAGCTGACATTAATGCAGGGCTGGCTTGCGGTGCTGGCGATCGGCCCGCTCATCGCATCCTTCAGCCTGCCGGTGCTGATATTGCTGGTCGGCGGCGGTGTCTTGTTCACGCTGGGTACGTTATTTCACCTGCGTGATCACCTGCCATTCAATCGCGCAATTTGGCACAGCCATGTGCTTGTTGGGGCTGCAATGCATTATGCAGCCGTATTTCTGATCCTGCGGGGCTAGTGCGCCCCTCCCACATCACGCCCAATTGCGACATTGCAAATTGACGCAAACAGAAAAGAAACCCTTCGAATCTGTGCGCTTAATAACAGAAGGGAGGACGAAATGGACAGATATGACTGGATCATTTCCATTGTAGTAAGAACGATTGGCGCAGAGCGCGGTCGTGCTGCGCGTGGCAGGCCCTGAAGATACATCCTCAGCCCCACACGCAATCTTTCTACAATAAACGGATATTTTCATGAGCTCACCTTCTGCCCGCCGTTCCGGCGGCCGTGCCGCCCGTAAAGCCATGCGCGCAGCGCCCCTGACCGACGACATTCGCCCCGTTCGCGCGGGTATGGAAGGCGGCACATTACGTGTCCTTTCAGAGGCAGATGTCCTGCGCATTCACAACGCAGCCCTCAACGCCCTGGAAACCATCGGCCTGGCCGACGCCCCACCCAGCGGCGTGGACTACCTGACCAAAGCGGGCGCAATCTTAGGCGACGACGGTCGGCTCCGCTTTCCACGCGCCCTGGTCGAAGACACAATTGCCATGGCCAATAAATCCGTCACCCTCCATGGCCGCGAGCCCAAACATGACATGCAATTGTCGGGCAACCGCGTGCATTACGGCACGGCGGGTGCCGCGGTACATCTGGTTGATGTGCATGGGCGCGAATATCGCGACAGCACGGTTCAGGATTTGCATGATGCCGCGCGCATTGCGGACACGCTCGACAATATCCATTTCTTGCAACGACCGATGGTTTGCCGCGACATTCCGGACAACCGGGAAATGGATCTGAACTCGATTTACGCCTGCTGTGCGGGCACCACCAAACATGTCGGGGTTTCCTTCACCGAGCCCGGCTTTGTTGCCCCGGCAATAGAAATGCTCCACATGATTGCGGGTGGCGAGGACAAATGGCGCGAGCGTCCCTTTGTGTCGAACTCCAACTGTTTTGTCGTGCCGCCGATGAAATTCGCCACCGAAAGCTGTGAAGTGATGGAGGAATGCATCAAGCACGGGATGCCGGTTTTGCTGCTGTCCGCTGGTATGGCAGGTGCCACAGCCCCCTCCACCGTGGCAGGTGCGATTGTTCAGGCCACCGCAGAAGTGCTCGCCGGACTGGTCTATGTGAACGCCGTGAAACCCGGCGCGCCTGCCATCATTGGCACATGGCCCTTTGGTCTTGATCTGCGCACGGGCGCGATGTCCGTCGGGTCCGGGGAGCAGGCTTTGCTGACCGCAGGCTGCGCCCAAATGCACAAATTCTACGGTCTTCCAGGCGGCGCGGCGGCGGGCGCCTCCGATTCGAAACTGCCTGATATGCAGGCCGGATGGGAGCAGATGTGTTCCAATGTCATGGCGGGATTGTCTGGGTTGAACATGGTCTATGAGGCCGCAGGCATGCACGCGTCGCTGCTGGGGTTCTGCCATGAAAGCCTGATCCTTGGTGACGACATTATTGGGCAAGCTCAGCGCTGTGTGCGCGGGATCGAAGTGAATGACGAAACCCTCGCCCTTGATCAAATAGCCGAGGTTTGCATGGGTGGGCCGGGCCATTATCTTGGCACCAGCCAAACACTCAGCCGGATGCAGGCCGATTATGTCTATCCTGCTCTGGGCGATCGGACATCGCCAAAAGAATGGGCCGAGCTTGAAAAACCTGATCTGTTGGAAAAAGCCACGGCCCGCAAAGAGGCGATTTTGGCGGAACGCTCAACCGCAGCTTTTGCCCCAGAGCTCGACGCAGCAATCCGCGCCGCATTCAATATTCATCTGAGCGTGTAAGACACGAAGCAAGCACAACATAGATACGGGGCTGGTGATCACTCAGCCGGCCCCGTTTTATTTCTCCGCCTCATTTCAATCAGCGATCATCCCTTGGCCGCTTCGGCCTTTTCTTCAAGCTCCATCCATTCTTCCTCTGACTGCGCTAATTTTTGTTGCCGCTCGGTCAGACCTTCGGTGGCCTTTTTGAACTTCAGAGGGGCATCGGTGAAAAGCTTCGGATCCATCAAAAACTCTTCCAGCTTGGCAATTTCAGCCGTCAAACGGTCAATCTCCGCAGGCAGGGCCTCAAGCCGGTGTTGCTCGGTGAAAGACAAGCCCGGTTTGACGTCTGCTCTTTGCGCGGTTGATTTGTCGCTGGATTTGGTTTTCTTTTTCGCAACAGGTGTGGCGTCGTCGGATTGCTTCTGCGCCTGATAATCGGACCACCCACCCGGATAGATTTGGGCTTTGCCATTCCCTTCCATCGCGATGGTCCGAAGCGCCACACGGTCCAGAAAATCCCGATCGTGGCTGACCAAAATCGCCGTGCCTTCGTAAGATCCAAGGATATCCTGCAACAGATCCAATGTCTCAACATCCAGATCATTGGTCGGTTCATCCAACACCAAAAGATTGGACTGACGCGCCATGATTTTTGCCAAAATCAACCGGGCTTTCTCACCGCCGGACAAAGACCTTACCGGCGCACGGGCTTGCGCTTCGTCAAAGAGGAACTCTTTCAGATAGCCAACCACATGTTTGGGCGCACCGCGCACCATCACCTGATCTGCTTTGCCCGATACCCGCATTTCCGGATCACCCGTCAGGTTGTCCCACAGGCTGTCATCCTCGACCAATGTGGAACGGTTTTGGTCAAACACCGCAAGCTCAATCCCCGTGCCCAGCAACACGGTCCCTGTATCCGGTTCTTCTTGTCCGATCAGCATTTTCAACAGCGTGGTCTTGCCGGTTCCATTGGGGCCAACCAATGCAATCCGGTCCCCACGCATCACGCGCAGGTCGAATTCGTTCAAGATGCGCTTGTCGCCGTAAGATTTTGAAATCCCTTGCGCCTCAATGACGCGACGCCCGGATTTCGGCCCCGCCTCAAACACCATCTCCGCCGCACCTTGCCGCTTGATCTGGCTTGATCGTTCATCGCGCAATTTACCCAATTCGCGCAGGCGACCTTGGTTGCGTTTGCGTCGCGCGCTAATGCCTTCCACCGCCCAACGGGCTTCGGATTTGATTTTACGGTTCAGCTTGTGGCGGTTCAGATCTTCTTCTTCCCACGCCTTGTCCCGCCAAGCTTCAAAATGCTCAAAACCCTTTTCCTGCCGGCGCACTTGTCCGCGATCGACCCAAAGCGTGGCGCGGGTCAGATTGCGCAAAAAGGCCCGGTCGTGACTGATCAAAACAAAACCCGCGCGGGTGGTTGAAAACTCCTCTTCAAGCCATTGAATCGCCTGAATATCAAGGTGGTTGGTCGGCTCATCCAGAAGCATCAAATCTGGAGCCTCGGCCAACAGTTTTGCCAAAGCAGCGCGGCGGCGTTCGCCGCCAGAAGCGGTCCCAACGGGCGCATCAAGGTTCATCTTTAACCCTTCGGCCACCCGCGCAACCAAATAGTCCTGACCGGGCTCTAGCCCGCTTACGGCAAAATCACCAAGGGTTTCAAAAGCAGATAGATCCGGGTGCTGTTCCATGTAGCCAACCGAAACACCGGGGGACAAAACGCGCGTGCCCGTGTCCGCCTCGATCAATCCGGCCATCACCTTCATCAAGGTGGATTTGCCGGATCCGTTGCGCCCAACCAGCGCCACGCGGTCTTGCGGCTGGATCACCAGATCCAGACCGTCGAATACAGGATCACCGCCGAAAGTCAGCGAGATATCGTTCATTTGCAAAAGGGGTATACGTGCCATGGGGCTGAGTTAGGGGGCAGATGCGGCAAGGTCAACGATAAAGGCGCATCATCCCATCACTGCGCGCAAAAGACGTGCGCGCGCGGGCGGAACGGCTGCGATTTCCAACCCCGTAAACACATGCAACGTGTCCAAATCATGGTCGACCACCGCATGATCCGACACCCAGCCCCCCATGGTTATATAGGTCCGCAACAGCGGTGGCATCATCCGCAAGCCCCGTTTGCGATCCGACGACTGACATTTTCCATCCCCATACCGAAACACCTTTGGCGCTTTGATCCGTGGCAACCAGCGTTTTGGTGCGATATGCCTGTCGCGTAACATGGCGAATGTATCACTATATGCTGACTCGTTTGTGCCCTGAAACGACGAACACCCAAAAAGCATTCCCGTTTTACTGTCATCGACAAACCGGGTCATCATGGCCCAGGCGACACGCAACACATCCGCGCCATCGTCGACCTCGGGTGCAATGCAAAACCGCCCCAGCTCCACCATCGGAGCCGCATAGGATCTTAATGCCGACAACTCGTAATATTGTGCCGCATAGCTTTGGTCGATCTGCGAACCATCCGTCAGCTGCATCAGGCGAAAGCAGCCCACCAGGCGGCCATTTTCGCGCATATCTTCGATCAACACATGCTGGCACATCGCATCAAAGCGATCCGTATCCACCCCTTCGCTGCCACGAAAACAGCGGTGCCGCAGGGCTTGCGCAGACGCAATATCGGCCTTGGTGTCGGCAAATCTGGCCTGATAACGACGGCTACACTTTCTCGGCATTGGCTCTCTCCGGCCTTGGCGCAGGGGGCACGCCCGCTTACCTATGCTCTGCCCCCGATGGCACGCAAGTTAATGCACATAAGTTGTGACATGATTTTGACGGCAATATTGTTTATTTTCACGGGGAAAGATCAAAAGGAGGCATAAATGGCCAATGTGACCAAGACCGACGAGGAATGGCGCAAAGAATTGGGCGACGATCTGACATTTCAGGTCACCCGGAAAGCCGCCACCGAGCGCGCCTTTTCACACCCCGGTTTCCCCGAGGGTGACGGTGTTTTTCGATGTGTTTGCTGTGGCGCACAACTCTTTGACAAAGAGGGGAAATTCGAAAGCCACTGTGGCTGGCCTTCATTTTCCACCCCATCCAAGGACGCGCCAATTGGCGAACATAGTGATACCAGCTTTGGGATGACCCGCACCGAAGTGGTCTGCACGGAATGCGACGCCCATTTGGGCCATGTCTTCCCAGATGGACCCGGCCCGGGCGGGCTTCGCTATTGCATCAATGGGGTGTGTTTGACTTTTGAGCCTGCAAGTAAGCCAAAATAAAAATAAAAAAAGGGCGGCCAAGTGGTCGCCCTTCTCAAATATTATCGCTCAATGTGCTGAATCCTCTACTTAAGCGAATCTTCCAGGTTGATCCGGCCAAACGACCCAAACAGCTGACGCAGGAAGCTTACACCCTTGATGTTGGTTGCCGTCACCCGACGCGACAAAACGACCACGCGACCATCTTCCAAACCAAACCGTTCGATGTTTGTCACTGTACCTGCATCGCTAAAGCTGACCGCAAGAACTTGCCGATCAATTTCTTCCGGCGCATTATAGGTAAAATGCTTGAAACGGCTTTGTACATAGTACCAACCGCTGCTTGTCAGCAGGCCCGCGGTCCCAGGTTGCCCAATGGCTTGCGCCACGGTTTCACGCGTATCGACGCCAATTTGAAGCACTTCGACATCGGTGTCTGTGGGCATATATCCATGGTTGCGATAAGTCGCCGAACAGGCCGCAATAAGGCCCGCCAGCATCACCGCCAGCCCAACACGCATCACTCTCGACATAAGCCCCCCCACGTTTGGCATCTTGCATTTTACTGCCTGTCTCGCGTATCGGCTTACCTCAGGATTGCCCAACGTTCAAGAAACGATACATCATGACCCAAACTGACACGCCCCTTCCCTTTTCGCACCCGCTGCGTCCGGCCGACTTGGCCACCCATGAACCGACCCGCTTCGAGTTGGTGTTGGAGGAGGCCAGCTGTGCCGCAATTGCCCGCGACATTGATGTATCAGGATTGCGCAAGGTTCGGTTCAAAGGCGAGCTTAAGCCCATCGGCAAACGCGACTGGCAATTATCGGCCCATCTGGGCGCAACCGTCACCCAGGAATGTGTTGTCACATTGGCCCCTGTCACCACAAGGATCGAAGAAGACGTCACACGACAATGGCTTGCCGCCGCACGCAAAACCGTGGACGAGGAAGAAGTGGAAATGCCCGAAGACGTGACCCAAGACCCCTTGGGCGAGGTCATAGATCTGGGCGAAGTGTTGATCGAGACCTTGGCATTGGCTTTGCCTCTCTACCCCCGCGCCGAAGGGGCGGATCTGGCTGAGCAGAATTTTGCCGAGAAGGGCATCACCCCAATGACCGACGAAGACGCCCGCCCGTTTGCTGGTCTGGCGAGCCTGCGGGACAAACTGGCAGGCGAGTCGGACCCAACCGACACTGACAAGTAAACATGCTAAAAGAAGCATGCAGCCCAATTGGCCTGCGTATTTATCAATTTCGATGCTTTTCGGCCGGAAACGCCCGTATTCCCCCTTGCGTAAATGCCGAAAAGCAGTATTTTCCCGGCTTCTCCGCAAGATGGGTTGGACAGCGCACGCGAAACCGCGTATGACGCGCCAGACTCAGACGCTGATAACAGACGACTGAACAAGATCACCGGGCATGAGCCCCAGAATTCAACGGCCCCGCGCCCCTAATACCAAAGGTTGAGACGATGGCTGTCCAACAGAACAAAGTATCCAAATCGCGCCGCAACAATCGCCGCGCACATGACGCTCTGGTTGCTGCAAACCCGAACGAATGCACAAACTGTGGCGAGCTGAAGCGCCCCCACCATGTTTGCCCATCTTGCGGTCACTATGACGACCGTGAAGTTGTTGCAATGACAGGTGAAGCTGACTTCGACGACGAAGACGCAGCGTAAGGCTCTTGCCCTCTTCGGGCGGTCATGTCAGTAAAAGTGCCAAAAGCAGGGGTGCCCACAGGCAGGGCCCTCAGGCCAAGGGACTAAAAATGACAACGAACGCCCCGAAACGCACAATTATTTCGATCGACGCCATGGGCGGCGATCAGGGGCCGGCAGCCGTAGTTGCCGGCCTTGCTTTGTCAGCAGACAAGAACCCAGATATTGGATTTTTGCTGCACGGCGACAAACCCACTTTGGAAAAACTTCTCGATAGCACCCCAGAATTGGCGGGATGTGTCGAGATTCGCCACACGGATGAAGTGGTGACAATGGATGCAAAACCCTCTTACGTCATGCGCAATGGGCAGCAGACCTCAATGTGGTCCACCATTGATGCAGTGAAAGCAGGCGAAGCAGATGTGGCCGTGAGCTGTGGCAACACCGGCGCGCTGATGCTGTTGTCAATGGTGCGGCTGCGCAAATTGCCAGGGGTGAATCGCCCCGCGATCGCCTGCCTTTGGCCCTCGCGCAATCCCGGCGGATTTAACATCATGCTGGATGTGGGCGCCGATATTCGTGCTGATGACACCGACCTTCTGCAATATGCGATGATGGGCGCCTCTTATGCGCGCAACGGATTGGGCATTGCCCGCCCCCGCATCGGGCTATTGAATGTCGGCACAGAGGAACACAAGGGCCACCCGGTTCTGAAATCCGCCCATGAGCTGATCAGCAATGCCGCAGATACCGCCAATATCGATTTTGTCGGCTTTGTCGAAGGGGTTGATATTCCGTCTGATCGGGTGGATGTGATTGTCACCGATGGGTTCACCGGCAATGTTGCGCTAAAAACCGCCGAGGGGACCGCGGGCTTGATGGCGGGTTTCATTCGTGAATCGTTTACCGAAACTTTGTTTTCGAAACTGGCCGCCTTGGTGTCGATGACATCGTTGGGCCGGCTCAAAAAACGCATGGACCCCCGCAGGTCCAATGGCGGGCTGTTCTTAGGGCTAAACGGGACAGTGGTGAAAAGCCATGGATCGGCAGATGCCACAGCCATTTCAGCGGCGGTAAAGCTGGCCTTTACCCTCGCACAATCGGGTTTCAACGAGAAACTGGCTGCACGGGTTGCATCCACCGAGACCCCACGTCAAGATAGCGCATCAACGAAGGGTGAGCAGCAAGAATGACAATTCGCGCCGTGGTAAAAGGCGTCGGGCATTACCTGCCCGAACGCGTTGTGGAAAACTCCTATTTTGAAAGCATCGTCGACACGTCGGATGAATGGATTCGCGCGCGTTCTGGTATTGAACGGCGCCGGTTTGCAGCCGATGGCGAGACGACATCGCAAATGGCAACTGCCGCCGCCCGCGAAGCGCTTGTCGATGCAGGACTGGACGCGGATGACATCGACGCCATCGTCCTTGCGACCTCGACCCCTGACCTGACCTTTCCGTCCGTGGCAACAATGGTGCAAAGCGAACTGGGGATGACCCGTGGTTTTGCCTTTGATGTACAGGCGGTCTGCGCTGGATTTGTGTTTGCCCTGACCAATGCCAATGCGCTTATTCTTTCAGGCCAGGCCAAACGTGTGTTGGTCATCGGCGCGGAAACGTTTTCTCGCATCCTTGATATGACCGACCGGTCAACCTGTGTGCTGTTTGGTGATGGAGCGGGCGCTTTTATTCTTGAAGCCGCCGAAGGGACCGGAACCACCGAAGACCGGGGCATCCTCTCGGCTGACCTGAATTCAGATGGTCGTATGCGCGAGATGCTTTATGTGGATGGTGGCGTGTCCACCAACCAGCAATCCGGTTTTCTGCGCATGCAGGGCAACCAATTGTTCCGCCAAGCCGTGGGCAAATTGGCAGAAACCGCGGAAACCGCATTGACCAAAGTCGGGCTCAGCGATGATGACGTGGATTGGATTGTTCCACACCAGGCCAATATCCGTATTATTCAGGGCACCGCCAAGAAGCTGGGCGTGCCGATGGACCGAGTAATCGTGACTGTGCAAGAACATGGTAACACCTCTGCTGCCTCCATTCCCCTGGCCCTTTATGAAGGTCGCAAACAGGGAAAAATCAAAACCGGCGATTTGCTTGTGACAGAGGCCATTGGCGGCGGTTTGGCGTGGGGGGCCGTGGTCCTTCGCTGGTAACCGCATACATCAGGCCCGCTCTCCGAAGTGAAAACTCCGCCACAAGCCTTTGATTTTGGTCATCCTTATTGACAGGCCAAAGCAAAGTACTCATTCTCGACCTCAACAACACATCAGGGGATGATCAATGAGTGAAAAGACTTTGACGCGTATGGATCTAAGCGAAGCTATATTTCGTGAAGTGGGCCTGTCACGTAACGAAAGCGCACAACTGGTCGAAAGTGTTCTGGGCCATATGTCCGATGCATTGGTTGATGGCGAAAGCGTCAAGATCTCATCTTTTGGCACCTTCTCTGTGCGCGATAAAGCAGCGCGCGTAGGTCGCAATCCAAAAACGGGCGAAGAAGTTCCAATCCTGCCACGTCGCGTGCTGACATTCCGCCCATCGCATCTTATGAAAGATCGCGTCACCGGCGGAAATAAAAGCTAATTTATCAATCCCTTATCTAGGGTTTGCATCGTAATTGTCACCACAGTAAATCCGGGTAATCACCATGGACAAAAAGTCGCCTGACGCCTTTCGCACCATCAGCGAGGTGGCCGAGTGGCTTGGCGTGCCAACGCACGTCCTGCGCTTTTGGGAAAGCCGTTTCACACAAGTGAAACCCGTAAAACGCGCCGGTGGGCGACGTTACTATCGCCCTGCGGATATGGAACTTTTGGGCGGCATCCGCAAATTGCTGCACGAAGATGGGGTGACCATTCGTGGCGTTCAAAAACTGCTGCGTGAAAAAGGCGTGAAACATGTCGCCGCGATGTCACCGGCCATCGATTCGGATGAGTTGCGCGATGAGGGAACCTCAAACATCGTGTCACTGGCCACTCTGCGCGACGACGCGCCAGAGATCATGGAGGCGCCTTCCGACAGTGTCGCACCCACTGCCCCGCCAAAGTCCCTGACAACAGAACACACGCAAGACGAAATGCCAGCCCCTGTGTCTGCTCCCCCTGAAGCCGCTCAATCCGCATCTGCGGAGCCTGAGGCGAATACAGAACAAATGGATGTCGCCCCCCCCACGCAGACGACGCCGCTGGAGGATACCCCATATGAGGTCGACACAGAAACGGACGTCCCATCGGGTGCTGGCGTGTCAGATACGCCAAACGACACCACGTTCACTTCCGATGTACCCGCTGACGGCGCCGACAAACTCGCCGAAACGGCTGCCCCGGTTGATCCGCTAGAGCCTATTCCCCATGATGGCCCCACCATCGCTGAGACTTTGGCTGCACATCGCACTTTGGGCGAAGCTCCCCTTCCCGGCACAGATGATTTGCCCGCGACTGAAGAGCTGCCCGCAGTCACCCCGGATGATGTGTTGGTCACAGCGGAACATGACACCGCGACCGACGGGACAGCACCGATGGATTTATTCGCCTTTGCTGACACGGTGTCATCCGAAGATCCTGTACCAGCGGGGCCTGTTTCTAACGAAATAGCAGCGGCCGATCTGACAGAAGACACACAAAGCGACGCATCTAACCGTGATGAATACGCCCTCGATGCCGATGCCGATGCCGATGCCGATGCCGATGAAACGCGCATTGCAACAGTACAAGATGCAATAGAAGAGCAGCCCCCGGTCGCACCGAACACCGAAACATCAGAAACGCCGGCACAAGCCGTCACCTTGCCACCCTCTTTGGACAGCGCCCCCGAAGCCGCCACATTGGTCGAGGCCCCGATATCGATGCCAGAAACGCCAATCGCCGCCTCGGGTGGTGACACGTTCGAAGGTGACATGTCCGAAGATACCGTTGCGCCAGAAAGCCAAATTGAGGCCCCCACAACGGCGTTCGCCGAAACGGCTGAGGCTGCGGTGGCGCCGGATGCCCCCTCCGAGATGCCAGAGGTCACGGATATAATCGCTCCTGATCAGCCTCAACACGAGGAATTAGGGCCGCCTGCGTCGGAGATGGCAGCGAGCTTGACCGAAAAATCGCCGTCGACCGCGACACCCGATATGCCAGATATCTCGCACATCCCAGCGGATCCAATTCCGGGACAAACCGCAGAGCAACCTGACAGCGCAACACTCTCCATTCGTCTGGCCCGTGCAAACGGAACAGACGCACATCTGCCCGTTCTTCAGGCCTTGGCGGATCGTCTCGATGCCCTCGCCGTTCAGATGAACCGCTCTGGCCGGTCGTAAGGGAAAAGAAGTGTGCATTGGGGAAGAATTCGTGCGGTTTCCGGCTTGCCCTACGCGTGAAAATCACTATGTAAGGGCCTCAGTCGGGCTATGGCGCAGTCTGGTAGCGCGTCCGTCTGGGGGACGGAAGGTCGCAGGTTCGAGTCCTGCTAGCCCGACCAATATTATCGCAGGTGCTGCGGTTCAAATCATGGCCCCCCAACTTGATTTGACACGCCCCGCCGGGGTAAGACGAACGCACAAAACAGCCCGCCCCTTATTGGGGTGGGCGTTTTTGTATATGGGCCCCAGCGCCCCACAGGGAGAACCGCAATGACATCAGATGTACAAGCCAGTGTATCGGCAGGTGTATTGGCCGATAGTCAAATTCGGCAGATGATCACCGAAGGGGGTATTGCGGCATCTTCGCCAATCCTGAACGACCAGATCCAGCCCGCCAGTCTGGATTTGCGCCTTGGCGAGCGCGCCTATCGGGTCCGTGCCTCCTTCCTTCCCGGACTTGGCCGCACCGTCACCGAACGCCTTGCTGATCTGACGATGCATGAGTTTCCGTTGACAGGCGGCGCTGTCTTGGAAAAAGGCTGTGTCTATGTGGTTCCCTTGATGGAACATCTGACTTTGCCAAGCGGCACGTCGGGGGCAGCCAGCGCAAAATCCTCCATTGGGCGGCTGGACCTCATGACCCGCGTGATCACCGATCAGGGTGTAGAATTCGACCGTGTTCCGGATGGCTATACTGGGCCGCTTTTTGCCGAGATTTGCCCGCAGAGTTTTTCGGTCGTGGCCCAACCCGGACAGATGCTGACGCAAATCATTTTCCGTCAAGGCCGCACATTTCTCACCGACGAAGAGCTGCGCGCCGTGCATGACAAAACGCCAATCGTCTCAGGCACCCCTGTCATTTCTGATGGGTTGGGGTTTTCGGTTGATCTGAAACCATCCAACGGCGATCTGGTCGGCTACCGCGCCAAGCGCCATTCCGGCGTGGTCGATCTGTCAAAGCTGGCACATTACGATCCGGCTGAGTACTGGGAAGAGGTGCGCACCACCGAAGGACGCATTATCCTTGATCCCGGTGCATTCTATATTCTGGTCAGCCGCGAAGCGATTGCCATCCCCCCCAATTGCGCCGCTGAAATGGCCCCTTATCTGGCCATGGTCGGGGAGTTTCGCGTACATTATGCGGGCTTTTTCGACCCCGGCTTTGGTTATGATGCAGCAGGGGGTTCGGGGTCTCGCGGTGTCTTGGAAGTGCGCTGTCACGAGGCGCCCTTTGTGTTGGAACACGGGCAAATTGTCGGGCGGTTGGTGTACGAGCGTATGTCGCAAACCCCGCAGGCGCTCTATGGGGTCGACATTGCGTCAAACTATCAGGGCCAAGGCCTGAAGCTGTCCAAGCACTTTAAATCCTAGCCCCCAGCACACTCAAACAGCACATTCAGAATCCGTCGTTCAAAACAGCTTTCGCGTGATCCTCGCGCCTTTTCGGGCTTTTTTCGCCAGCGCTTTGGCTTGGGAGGCGCGCGCGCGTTCTTCGGCCGTCATCTCTTGAGCAGAGCCGCCGCTCCCACCACGGCCACGTTTTGCCGCTAGATCAATACCAGCATCCATACCGCGGTTGATCAGTTTTCCAACCACCCGCCGTATAATCATATTAACGATTCTGTTCACATTCATGTCTGCTCTCACTTTGTTACTTGCGCGCAGGATAGCAGAGAATTAGGGCAAATTCACGACCCCATTACAATCTGCAAAGATCAATCCTCAAACAACTCAGACTGGCCGGTTGTGGCCTCATCTTCGTCTTCGGTGTCAGGTCCGGGCATCATGCCGGGCGGCGGGCGGCTTTCCAGCAGACCAGCGGCACGCAGTTCCTTCAGCCCCGGCAGATCACGCGCGCTTTCCAACCCGAAGTGATCGAGAAAATGAGGGGTAACCACAAAGGTAACAGGCCGACCAGGGGTCATTCGACGACGGCCAAACCGGATCCATTCCATCTCGATCAACTGGTCAACCGTCCCGCGTGAAACAGAGACACCGCGGATCTCTTCAATTTCGGCCCTTGTGACCGGCTGATGATAGGCAATGATGGCCAAGGTTTCGATCGCAGCACGACTTAACTTCCGCGTCTCAACGGTTTCTTTTTGCATCAAATGACCCAGATCCGGCGCGGTTCGGATCGCCCAAGCATCCCCAACACGCACCACGCGCACACCGCGCCCTTCGTACCGCTTGACCAGATAGGCCAGCGCCTCGGCCGCATCCGCCCCATGCGGAATACGTGCCTCAAGCTCGGCAACACTCACCGGTTCTTCGGACGCAAATAATATTGCCTCCACCATGCGCTCCTGTTCGCCCATGGGGGGGGCATCAAACAGGCTTTCTTTTTGGTTTTCTGTCACTTGATCACTCATACTGATTTCCTGCGGATCTCAATCGGGGCAAAGGTATCCGCTTGCCGAAGGTCAATCATCCCCCGTTTTGCAAGCTCAAGCGTGGCTGCAAAATTGGCCGCCGTGGCCGAACGGCGCCGCTTGCCATCCAGCACCCAGCCTTCGGGTAAATAGCTTGATAAATCGGTCCAGTCGCCCGCATATCCAACCAGATCGCGCATCCGCTCCAATGCCTGTTCCATGGTCATCAGACTGTCGCGATCCATAACGAATGGACGAAACTCATCCTTGGTGCGAATGCGGGCATACCCTTGCATAAGATCCAGCAGAGTTGCGGTATAGGTCACCTTGCGCACCCGCATCACATCCTCGGGGATGCCGCGCGCAAAAAAATCCCTGCCAAGCTGATCGCGTGCCATCAATTTGGCCGCGACATCGCGCATCCCCTGCAATCGCTCCAGTTGGAACGCCAGATGGGCTGCCAGATCTTCGCCAGACGGCCCCTCTTCTGACGGGTCCGGGGGCAAAAGAAGGCGCGATTTAAGAAAGGCCAGCCACGCCGCCATCACCAAATAATCAGCCGCCAGTTCAATGCGGAGGTGTCGCGCTTTTTCAACAAAGCCAAGGTATTGCTCGGACAGCTCAAGAATAGAAATTTGGCGAAGATCCACTTTCTGTGTCCGCGACAACGTCAGCAAAAGGTCAAGTGGCCCCTCAAAGCCCTCGACATCAACAATCAGCGCCTCAGCCGCCAAGCGTTCTGAGACCGACATTACATCTTCTGAAAAAGCGTCCTGCTCAGCCATTCGCCCCGTTCAGTTCTCTGTTGCCTGACCTGTCATCAAGCCTTGAAATTCAGCCTCAAGCGCTGAAATGTCAACAGAAACGGGGGATTTACGCCAAGAGAGCGCGTTTTCGGCACGGAAAGCGGCAATTTCACTCAGTGTCCCGGTCGCGTCGGCGACCTCGGCCATCTCATCCAGATTACCATTGCAATGCAGGACCATGTCGCAACCGGCATCCAGTGATCGGCGTGCGCGTAAAGAAAGCGGGCCATCGAGCGCCTGCATCGACAGATCATCCGTCATCAAAAGCCCACCAAAGCCAATCTCCTCACGGATCAGTTCCATCATTATGGCCGATTGCGTGGCCGGATGCTCTGGATCGATATCCTCAAAAACAATATGGGCAGACATGCCGATTGGCAGGCTGGACAGCCCTTCAAACGCCAAAAAATCCGTATTGTGAAGGGTCTTGGCGCGTGTACTTACACGGGGCAACTCCTTGTGGCTATCAAGCGTCGCGCGCCCATGTCCGGGGAAATGCTTCACAACGGGTAGAACACCACCATCAAGCAGGCCCTGCGCCACAGAAAGCGCCCGATCAACCACATGAACGACATCTTCGCCAAGACATCGATTGCGCAAGATCGGGTGCGTATCCGCAAAAGCCAAATCCGCGACCGGCGCGCAATTGCCATCAATACCCACTGACATCAATTCATCCGCAATCAACCGGTAGCGGATATACATCGCGCGCGACGCGTCCCGTTTGTTGAGCTGCGCCTGTTCAAGCGCAGGTAACCAAACACGCCAATGCGGCGCCGCCATGCGTGCGACCCGCCCCCCTTCTTGGTCAATAAAAATGGGAACATTTCGGCCGACGGATCCGCGTAATTCAGCGGTTAACGCCCGTAATCGCCCTGGCGTGTCCACATTTCGGGCAAACAGAATAAAGCCCCAAGGCTGGGACCGTTCAAAAAAATCACGTTCGGCACGAGAAAGCGTTATGCCTTCACAGCCAAAAACATAGGCGCCCTGATCAGACATGGCACACTCCTCAACGAATACAGATCGCAAGACCCGTTAGCGGGTCACCACAGGAATGCAGGCGGCTTTGCCCGCCATCAAAGCTGAACAGAAACGGCGCGCATCGGCAAGGTCTTTGAATCCCATCGCCCGCAACCGGTAGAACGTCTTGCCACCAGATTTTGCTTTTTGGATCACGCGGGTTTTGCCGGGAATGTAATCTTCGAACCGGTCCGACAGTTTGCTCCATTCCGCGCGCGCCACATCTTCACTGTCAAACGCGCCAAGCTGCACCAAACGGGTGCCCGCCGCAATGGCGTCCGGTGTCACCTCTGCCGTTGTTGCTGCCGCAGGGCTGGATAATGCCACAGGCAATGGAGCCACGGTTGGCAAGCTTGCGGGCCGCATCAATGGGCGTGGCGACTGACGCACGCCGGGCACAGACACCGCGATCACTTTCGGCCCTGCGATCAGTGGTGCAACAGAGGGGCTTGGCGCTGAAACTCGGGTAACTTCTTCCCCAGCCTCCGAAAGGGGCTGTGTGTTTCTGCTGATCTGCTCGGCAATGGCCAAGGCCGCGGCCACCGGATCCACGGGAAGCGTGCCAATGTCGATCACCGTATCACTCTCCGACGGCAAACTGCTTTCTGCCACGACTTCAATAGGTTCCAATGTTGGTTCCACTGCGGGTTGGGTCGCCACGGCAGAGGGATCTGCGGGCAAATCATCCTCATCCAACAGATCCGGTGCAGGGGCTAACGCGACCCGATCAGAGGGCGCGCTAGCCTCGCCTGACGCTTGAACCGCGTTGACCGCAAAGCCTTGATGGGCTGCCGCTTGTCCGCCCGGGTCAACGGGTTGAACCCGCATCGGCCCCTCAAGCGCACGCACCACGGGGATGCCAGAGACATCACGCACCGCAAGCTGGTATCCCCAGACGGCCAAACCGGCGACCAAAGCAAGTGAAATAGCGGCACCAGCATAGTTGGCGATTGCCCCAAAACGCGGCGGGGTTTCACCGTCAGCGGGCGGCATATATCCATGCATTGGCGCATAGCCGTTTTGTGCAGACGCCCCTTGGTCGGGGCCTTGCCCAGGATACGGCGCAGTAAAATGTGCCTGAGATTGTGAGGGATATCCTGCAGGATCGGGATGCGGATAACCATGCGCATGTGGCGACATTTGCCCGCCCTGCCCATAGGCCTGATCCTGCATCTGATTGGCACCGTGATACCCTTGCGCACCATAGCTCACGGCCTGAGCGGGGTTTGAATACCCTGCCCCATACCCCGATTGCTCTGCACCAAATCGCGCGCCATTACCCATTTGTTCTGGGTGCATAGGGGTACGTGTATTGCCCCAATCAATTTCTGCCATTCCTGCCTCACACCCGGTTGGGACACGTTTTGCCGTGTCCTCTCCGGTCTCTGCTCGTTGCCTCGGTGAACGCCCTTAGGGCGTCCTGTCCGGACCGAGTTGAGCTTGTGTTCAGCGCATTTCCTCGGCCGGAGTTACCCCCAAAATACCAAGGCCCGCAGAAATAACAACCGCCACTGCGCGCGGCAAAGCGATTTTCGCAGCAGATGATGCGTTATTGCCATCCTGCACAAACCGAAGCTCGGGTTTTTCATTGCCCCGGTTGTACAAAGATTGAAATTCTGATGCGAGTTCATAGAGATAGAAGGCAATGCGGTGTGGTTCATGGGTGCGCGCCGCGATCTCTACCAAACGTGGCCACTCGGCCAATTTCTTGGCCACAGCAAGCTCTGCCTCATCCTCAATCAGCGGTGCTCCGTCCAAAGGCACGCCTTGTTCGGCGGCTTTACGCAGGACAGATCGGATCCGCGCATGGGCATATTGCACATACCAAACCGGATTGTCGCGGCTGGCTTCTTTCACCTTGTCGAAATCAAAATCAAGCGGCGCATCGTTTTTCCGGGTCAGCATCACAAAGCGGGTCACATCAGCACCCACCTGATCCACCACATCGCGCAAGGTCACAAAGGTCCCTGCCCGTTTTGACATCTTGAACGGTTCGCCGTTTTTATAGAGTTTCACCAATTGGGTCAGTTTGATGTCGAGAGGAACTTTGCCATCAGACAACGCCGACACCGCTGCCTTCATCCGCTTGACATAGCCACCGTGATCCGCGCCAAAAATATCAATCAGCTGATCAAAGCCACGTTCGACCTTGTCAAAATGATAGGCGATATCAGGGGCAAAATAAGTCCAGCCACCATCGGATTTCTTGACCGGCCGATCCACGTCATCCCCGTGTTCGGTTGATTTAAACAAGGTCTGCTCGCGCGGTTCCCAATCTTCGGGCGTCTTGCCCTTTGGCGGTTCAAGCACGCCTTCGTAGATCAGCCCCTTGCCTTCAAGGTTTCCAAGCGCCGCTTCAATCCGGCCGGTGCCGTAAAGCGATTTTTCCGAATAGAACACATCCATCTTGATCCCAAGCTGGGCCAAATCCTCACGGATCAGATCCATCATCCGGGCGGTGGCAAATTCGCGGATCTCCGCAAGCCATTCGGCTTCGGGTTTGCCCACATAGGCGTCGCCGACCTTGTCCTTAAGCGCTTGCCCCACCGGAACCAGGTAATCGCCTGGATAGGTGCCGTCCTCAAACGCGACCTCCTGCCCGTGGGCTTCGAGATACCGCAAATAGACCGAGCGCGCCAAAACATCGACCTGCGCGCCGCCATCATTGATGTAATATTCGCGGGTCACATCATAGCCAGCATATTCCAAAAGGCTTGCCAGTGCGTCGCCAAACACCGCGCCGCGCGTGTGCCCCACATGTAGTGGCCCGGTTGGATTTGCGGACACATATTCCACATTCACCTTTTGCCCGTCGCCCATTGCGGACCGTCCGAAGGCCGCGTTTGCCAGAACATCCTGCACCAAACCAGACCAAAGGTCGCCCGCCAGTCGCAGGTTCAAAAAACCCGGCCCAGCCACTTCGGCCATCTCAATGCGGTCATCCTCTGCCAATTTCACCGCAAGCGCATCTGCAATATCGCGCGGCTTCATCTTGGCAGGCTTTGCCAATACCATCGCAGCATTGGTTGCCATATCACCATGTGCTGCATCGCGCGGCGGCTCAACCGCCACATTCTCAAAGTTCAAGCCCTCAGGCAGCGCGCCTTCGGTCACCATCGCCTCAAGGCTTTTGATCACAAGCACGCGAATTTCGGCAAACAAGTTCATGTCACAGGTCCTTTATACGTCCCGCGCAGTCCTATCAGCCCAAGACCAAAGGTCAAGAGATCGGCCAATGCAGCACGGGCATAACATCCTTTTTCTTGCACAAACCTCCGCAATGGATGGTGTAGCCAAGAACGCAAAGCCCGTTTCGTCAGCCCAACCCCAATCGCGCATGCTCTTGCAGCGCAAAGCGATCGGTCATTCCGGCAATATAATCTGAAACATGGCGCGCAATTGCGGTTTCATTCGCCCCGGCAAGCTCACCTTGCCAGTTAGACGGAAGATCCGACGGATTGGCCAACATATGTGCAAACAAATCCTCAAGCACCTTCGACACCCGCTCGCGCATTTCAACGACAGAGGGCGCGCGGTACATGCGTTTGAACAAAAACTTGCGAATGGTTTTGATGTCCGCCCACAGGCCGTTTGAAAACTGGATCACCGCATGATCCAACGCACGCACCTCTTCCACACTGGCGGGGTTATCCTGTTGGATTAACCGCTTGGATGTGACCAACACATCCTCGACCATCACGCCAAAGACCCGGCGCAAGGCTTCGTGTTGCCGCCGCCCCGCTTCTAACCCCGGATATTTGGCATCCACTTCGCGCACCATTTCGCCGACGATTGGCAACACCGCAAGCTCGTCCAAGGTGAACAATCCCGCCCGCAGCCCGTCATGCAAATCATGGTTGTTATAGGCGATATCATCCGCGAGCGCCGCCACCTGCGCCTCAGCGCTTGCGTGTGTGTTCAATTCCAGATCGTGCCGCGCGTTATATTCCGCCAAAGCATAAGGCAGCTCTCCGGTCACTGGGCCATTATGCTTTGCAATTCCTTCAAGCGTTTCCCAACTGAGGTTCAGGCCGTCCCATTCCGCGTAATGCTGTTCAAGCGTTGTCACAATCCGCAGCGCTTGGGCGTTGTGATCAAAACCACCATGCGGGGCCATCAATTCGTCCAAACGGTCTTCGCCGGTATGCCCAAAGGGCGTGTGCCCCAGATCATGCGCCAACGCGACCGCTTCGGTCAGATGCGAATTCAGCCCCAGCGCCCCGGCGATGGTGCGCGCCACTTGGGCCACCTCGATGGAATGGGTCAACCGTGTGCGGAAGTAATCGCCCTCATGTTCCACAAAAACCTGTGTCTTGTGTTTCAGGCGCCGAAAAGCCGAGGAATGAATGATCCTGTCGCGATCCCTTTGATATGGCTCGCGAAATGCGCTTTCCCCTTCGGGGTACAGACGCCCGCGCGTCCGTTCTGGATGAGTTGCATAAGTGGCGAGCATCTCGCGTGCTCCTTTTCTGCCGATCACTGCGTGGCCCGCGCGCTGTCCCAGCGAAGAAATCGGGCCCATTGGTCAGAGCATCTTGTCGTGCCCTGTTGTCCCACCTATATTCAATTTGCGCTGAACATGAAATGGAATTCCCTCCGATATGGCTATGGATCTCACCCTCCCCCCGACAGTGACCCCTCGTGCTTTTGAACGGCTCGCCGAAATCGGCGCGGCTGAACAGGGCAAAGCCCTTCGTGTTGCCGTTGAGGGCGGCGGGTGTTCAGGGTTTCAATATGATATCGCTTTGGATGCGCCAAATGACGGCGACCTCGTCTTGGAAGGGGCCGGTGAAAAAGTGGTGGTTGATGAAATGTCCCTGCCCTTTTTGTCAAACGCCGTGATCGATTTTTCCGAAGAGCTAATCGGCGCGCGTTTTGTCATTGAGAACCCCAATGCCACCGCGTCCTGCGGCTGTGGCACGTCTTTTTCGATCTAATCCGTCAGCTTCAAAAGGCCTGATGGATCAGGCTGCGCGATCTTGCGACCCCAAAATCATTTCAGTGGCCACATAACGCATCAAGGAACGCCAGGCGTGTTCAAATTCAGGCCGCCAGCCTTCCCCTAACAGATCCGACAGAACCGTCACAATGGCCTCTGCGACCACAGGGTAGTGATAATCTTTCACGCCGCGCGCGGCATGTGCCCCGCCCAAACTGCGAAGTTTTGGTCCCAGCACTTTGGGATCATCCAGCAACGCAACCGCCATACGTAGCATGATGGATTGGCGCACGGCAAAATCCTCAATCGAATCGTCAAACAGCCGACGAATATCGGGCGCACGCACAAAGATCTCCGTATATAAGGCATCGACAAATTGCTCATCCTGCCCTGCCAATAAATCAAGACTGTCTTGGCAAACATACGCATCATTGGGGTCCATGGGCTTTCCTTTCGTAATAAAATTGCCATAAAGGCCTTAAGAATTTCTAAGCTTCCACCTCTCCAAAAGATCAGCTACGCCCCTTGATATGACATGGAACACACTCATCATTGGCGCCGGAGCAGCAGGGCTGTTTTGCGCAGCTCACAGTGGCAAAAACACGCTGCTGATTGATCACGCGAAACGCGCGGGCGAAAAAATTCGCATCTCTGGTGGCGGGCGATGCAACTTTACAAACATGCACACTGAGCCCGGAAACTTTATTAGCCAGAACAAGCACTTCCACAAATCCGCCCTGGCACGGTATAGCCAATGGGATTTTATTGATCGAATGAATCGCGCGGACATCGCATGGCATGAAAAGACTCTGGGGCAGCTCTTTTGCGATGAGAAAGCCACCCAGATTGTTGATATGTTGGTGCGGGATGCCACCAAAGCGGGGACAAAAATCAATCTGGGGTGTGGTGTGACATCCGTGCGCAAAACCCCAGATGGGTTTCAGGTCGCCACTGATCAAGGCACGTTTGATACGCGCAATCTGGTGCTTGCCACCGGCGGCAAATCGATCCCCAAAATGGGGGCAACCGGGTTTGCCTATGATATTGCCCGTCAGTTTGGCCATGACATCACAGATGTGCGCCCCGCGCTGGTGCCCCTCACCTTCACCGATGGGCGGTTTGCGCCCCTAGCTGGCCTTGCCTTACCAGTGCGGGTTTTCAACGCCCGCGCCAGTTTCGAAGAGGCGATGCTGTTCACCCATCGCGGTTTGTCTGGCCCCGCCATCCTGCAAATCTCATCCTATTGGCGCGATGGCGAAACGGTGACCATCGATCTGACCGGCGGGCACGATCTTTTCACCGCCCTACGAGATCAGCGCCAAAGCGAGGGACGCCGCCTGCTCACCACCGAACTTGGACGTCTTTTGCCCAGCAAACTGGTGGATTTCTTAGCACCCGAACTGGCGCTAAAAGGCAACCTCGCTGACCAATCCGATCAGCGTCTGATCGAGATTTGCAACCAGCTGAAAAACTGGACTGTAACCCCGTCAGGATCCGAAGGATATCGCACGGCAGAGGTCACATTAGGCGGGATCTCCACCGATCGGGTCGACAGTAAAACCATGATGTCCAAAACCGTGCCGGGGCTTTATTTCATCGGCGAATGTCTGGATGTGACCGGTTGGCTGGGCGGGTTTAATTTTCAATGGGCGTGGTCGTCTGGCTATGTGGCGGGCACCGACATCGCCACCAGATCCTGAACGCGCGGCTCGGCGCATTCTCGCCTTTTGCAGATCGAACCCGGTGGACGCAAGGATGACACCTTGTGTCCACCGCCATTTCCCCCCACATTATGCCCAATCAAATGGGAGGGCTTCATGAAAATCGCCAGCTACAATATCGCCGGGATCAAAGCCCGCATGCCCGCATTAACGGCTTGGTTGGAAGACACCAATCCCGATGTGGTGATCTTGCAAGAAGTCAAATCCGTGGATGAGAACTTCCCCAGAGAACATTTTGAAAACATGGGATATAACGTCGCTGCTCATGGGCAGAAAAGCTTTAATGGCGTGGCGATCCTGTCTAAATTCCCGCTAGAAGACGTGATGTGCGGCCTGCCCGGTGACGACACGGATGAGCAGGCGCGTTATATTGAGGCCACCATTATCAACGAACAGGCCATTCGTATTTGCGGGCTGTATCTGCCCAACGGCAACCCCGTTGACTTTGATGCAGACGGCGCGCCGATCCATGAGGGTAAATACGGCTATAAACTCGCCTGGATGGCCCGGCTTCTGGCCCGCGCTGAGGAACTGATGACCCGCGAAGAACCATTTCTCATGGCCGGGGATTACAATATCATCCCCCAACCCGATGACGCAGCCCGCCCCGAGGCTTGGACCAAAGACGCGCTCTTTTTACCCGACAGCCGCAATGCCTTTCGCAAGCTTGTCAATTTAGGTCTTACCGAGGCGTTCCGCACCCGCAATCCAGCACCTGAACAATACACGTTTTGGGATTTCCAGCGCGGTGCGTGGCAACGCAATGACGGCATTCGGATCGATCATTTCCTACTGTCCCCGGAATGCGCAGATTTGCTGACGGATTGCCAGATCGACAAAGAGATCCGCGGGCGCGAAAAACCCTCGGATCATGTGCCGATCTGGGTTCAACTTGCGGCGTAACATCCCCCATAAGGATCTAAAATGGCTAGAAAAATCATCATCGATACGGATCCGGGACAAGATGATGCCGTGGCGATCCTTTTGGCCTTGGCGAGCCCCGAGGAGCTGGAGGTTCTGGGCATTACCGCGGTTGCAGGAAACGTGCCTTTGCCGCTCACTCTCAAGAACGCGCGGGTCATCTGCGAGTTGGCGGGAAAGCCGGACATCAAGGTCTTTTCCGGCTGTGACCGCCCGATGGCGCGCCGCCTTGTGACAGCCGAGTATGTGCATGGCAAAACCGGACTAGACGGGCCAGAGCTGCCCGATCCCGTGATGCAGGTGCAGGATCAACACGCCGTCGATTTCATCATTGAAACACTGCGCAATGAGCCCACTGGAACAGTCACGCTGTGCCCGCTTGGCCCGCTGACCAACATCGCAACCGCTTTTGACCGCGCCCCGGACGTCGCCGAACGCGTGCACGAAATTGTACTGATGGGCGGCGCGTATTTTGAAGTTGGAAACGTCACCCCCGCAGCCGAATTCAACATTTACGTTGATCCGCAAGCCGCTGATATTGTGTTTAAATCTGGCGCAACCATTACAGTAATGCCGCTCGATGTCACCCATAAGGCTCTGGTCACCAAACCCCGCAATGATGCCTTTCGCGCCCTTCCCGGTCCGGTCGGACATGCGGTTGCCGAAATGACCGATTTCTTTGAACGGTTTGATCGCGAGAAATATGGATCAGAAGGTGCCCCGCTGCACGACCCCACCGTGATCGCCTATTTGCTGCAACCAGAGCTTTTCACCGGTCGCCACATCAATGTCGAGATCGAAACCACATCAGAGCTGACCATGGGCATGACCGTGGCCGATTGGTGGGGCGTCACGGACCGGCCACCCAACGCAACCTTTATGCGCGACCTTGATGCGGACGGTTTTTTCACCCTTTTGACAGATCGGATCGCCAGATTATGAGCGCCTTACGACTTGCCACATCCGATGACCTTGACCGGTTGATGACACTGGTTGGCAGCCTGCATGACACACAGGGCATTGCCCAGGATGAAGACACAAGACGGGGGGCACTTACCCCGCTTCTTGAGGGTTCGCCCCATGGCGCGATTTGGATGATTGGACCGCGCTCTGCCCCGGTTGGCTATATCGCCATCAGCTTTGGCTGGTCGATTGAATTTGGCGGGCTGGAGGCGGCCATCGATGAGTTTTTCGTCCGTGAGAAAGTGCGCGGTCGTGGCATGGGATCAGAGGCGATGATGGCCTTGGCCCGTGCGCTTTCGAGCGAAGGGATCAAGGCGATGAACCTTGAGGTCGACACCGACAATATGCGCGCGCGCACCCTTTACGAACGCATCGGATTTCGGTCTCGGGATCGTTACCACCAAATGGTTCGACTTCTTTAAGATGGCACTATGACCGTGACCTTTGACAACAGCTATGCCCGCCTGCCCGACCGCTTTTATGCCCGTCAGGCACCCACACCCGTCGCCGCCCCGTCGACCCTGATTGTGAACAAAAGCCTTGTGCGAGAGCTTGGGTTTGACCCCGTGGATCTGACGGCGGAGGTCCTGACCGGCAACATGCTTTTGCCCGGCACCGATCCGATTGCACAGGTCTATGCGGGGCACCAATTTGGTGGCTGGGTCCCACGTCTGGGCGACGGGCGGGCCTGTTTGCTGGGGGAAGTGATTGATCCCGGCGGGGCGCGACACGACATTCAACTAAAAGGCGCGGGCGTGACACCGTTCTCGCGGCGCGGCGATGGGCGGGCCTGGCTTGGCCCGGTGATGCGCGAGTATCTGGTGTCAGAGGCGATGCACGCCCTTGGCATCCCAACAACCCGCGCGCTTGGTGCGGCCCTGACTGGCGAACGTGTGCAGCGCGAACGCGGTTATCCCGGTGCAATCCTGACACGCGTCGCCGCCAGCCACATCCGCGTCGGCACGTTCCAATATTTTGCCGGACAAAACGACGTTGAGGGGCTGCGCCTGCTGCTGGATCACGCAATCCAGCGCCATTATCCAGAGGTTAAAACACCCTTTGAATTTCTCGACCATGTTGTCCGCGCACAGGTAGAACTGATCGCAGGATGGATGTCAGTCGGCTTTCTTCATGGCGTGATGAACACCGACAATATGGCCATTTCAGGCGAGACCATTGACTATGGCCCCTGCGCGTTTCTGGATGCTTACCACCCGCGCACAGTGTTCTCGTCCATAGATCAAACGGGGCGTTACGCCTTTGCTGCTCAGCCCGACATGGGCATGTGGAACCTTGCCCAATTGGCCACATCGCTGTTGCCATTATTCCCGGATCAAGATGCTGCCGTTGCAGAGGCTGGCGAGGTTCTGAACCAATTCCCGGATCTGTTTCACGAGGCTTGGACCGCGCGCTTTCGTGCCAAACTTGGCCTTTCGCGATCAGAAGACGGGGATGTAGAGCTCATCTCTGGCCTGCTTTCGCGCATGGCGTCCAGCCAAGCGGATTTCACCCTGACATTTTCCGCTTTGAAAAACCGCGACGCGTCACATGAAGTGAGTGACGAAGGCGCATGGGACAGCTGGGCCCCCGACTGGCAGGCCCGCCTGACCCGAGAAGAAGACCCCGATGCCACGATGGCCCGTGCCAACCCTGTGATCATACCGCGCAATCATCAAATTGAAGCCGCCATCCAAGCCGGGATCGAAGGCAACTACGCACCCTTCCATCGTCTGGCCGAAGCCTTCACGCATCCATTTTCACCCCAAAAAGAGGACATGGATTTGACGCACGCACCGACGCCGGATCAACGGATCTTGCGCACATTTTGTGGAACCTAACAAAGCGACAGCCCCCGTGGATCTGACCCTTCTGACATATAACATCCGAAAAGCCGTGGGCTTGGACCGGCGGCGCGATCCACATCGGATCCTTGAAGTCATCACACAAGCGGATGCAGATGTGGTGGTGCTGCAAGAGGCGGACCGTCGTTTGGGCCCGCGCATCGCCGCCCTTCCCCACCAAATGATCGAAGACGAGAGCGATTATGCCATTGTGCCTTTGGCGACAAATGATGTGTCCCTTGGCAGTCACGGAAACGCGATCCTTGTCCGGCGCGGGATTGACTTTGCGAACCCTGCGCGCACCCCTCTTCCGGGGTTAGAACCCCGTGGCGCGGTCAGTGTTGAGATTGCCGGAAAGCTGCAGGTCTTTGGGTGCCACCTTGGCCTCTTGCGCCGGTACCGCCATCAACAAATGCACCGGCTGGCCAACGAATTGCACAACCTCCCCCTGCCCGCTGTGATCCTTGGGGACTTCAACGAATGGTCCGCACATTGTGGGTTTGAGCCATTGGACCGCGACTTTGACATCCACGCCTTTGGCAACAGCTTTCATACCTCGCGCCCGGTTGCCGCATTGGATCGGCTGGTGATCAGCAAAGGGGTTGAGATCTGCGCAGGCCATGTGCTGCACACCCCGCTCACACGGGTGGCCTCTGATCATCTGCCGGTTTGGACACGGGTCAAGATCGCCGGTTGATCAGCAAAATCCCAACCGCCACCAACGCAAGCGATCCAAGGGTGGCCGCACTCAGCTTTTCCCCCAGCCAGGCCCAGCCCATTGCCACGCCAAAGATGGGGGATAAGAATGCGAACGATGCCACCGACGACGCCTTGTATTGCTTCAGCAACCAGAACCAAAATAGAAAGGCGCCCGATGCAATCAGAACAATTTGAAACGCGAGCCCCCAATAATGCACCGGTTGAACATCACGAATAAGGGGCCCAAAAAACAAAGCCGCGATTAGCAAAATCGGCGAAGAAACAAGAACCTGCCAGAACATCTGCATCTCGGCGCTCAGCTCGCGCAGCGGGGTTAATCGCGCGGTCAGAGACACAGCCATCCAACCCAATGCGGCCCCCAATGCCGCCAAATCCCCCCAGATGGATGCGTGCCCGCCGACCGACGACCGATCAAGAATGGCCCAGACCACCCCAGAAAAAGCCAACGCCAATCCGACAGCCTTCTGCCGAGTGAGCCGTTCCCCCGGAAGCGTGAAATGCGCAACCACAGCCATCCAAACCGGCATGGAGTAAAATATGATCGACACCCGGGTCACAGTGGTCAGATCAAGCGCCACAAACAGACAGATAAACTCGACCGCAAAGATCGCCCCCGCCAACAGGCCCGACGCACGCGAGCCTTTGCGAAAATCAAACGAGACACCACGCAGGATCATCCAAAGCCCCAGCACAAAGATCGCACCGACGCTGCGCAATCCGGCCGCAAAGACCGGTTGAAACCCGTCATTTGTCAGCTTGATCACCACTTGGTTCACCGCCAACAGCAGAAAAAACCCAACCAAAGCGGTCGCGCCAAACCCATCCATATGCTTTTTGCTATCCATCCCGCGACAGGACCCTGAGGGCTTGGAGCCGTCAAGCGGTTTGTGTTGTCTTCGCAAAATGTTATGACGACGCGACCTTAGCGTATTGGAGCAGGCAATGAGTTTCCTACAAATCGCATCTCTTTTGATTGTCTTGGCCGGTGCGTTTGGCGCGGTGAATTATCTTTTCCTAAAATTACCATCTGCCATTGGCATCCTTGTGGTGTCGCTTATGGCCTCCATTTCCGTGATGATTTTGGATGTGTTGATCCCAAGTCTTGGCATGGCCGACCAAGTGCGCACCACAGTGACCAGCATCGACTTTTCCGACGCACTGCTTGAAGGGATGCTCGGTCTGCTCTTATTTGCGGGTGCCCTTCACGTGAAAATCTCTGACCTGCGCGCCCAGTGGCGGGTGGTGTTTTTGATGGCCACAATGGGGGTCGCGCTATCGACCGTTATCGTGGGGGTTGGGTTCAGTTGGCTGACCGGAATGCCCCTTTTGGTGGCATTGGTCTTTGGTGCGCTGATATCCCCCACGGACCCCGTGGCTGTGCTCGGCGTTTTGCGCCAAGCGAACCTGCAGAAATCTTTGGAAACCAAAATCGCGGGCGAAAGCTTGTTTAATGACGGTGTCGGCTATGTCGTCTTTCTGGTGCTGGTCGGCATCGCCTTTCCGCATGGGGATAGCCACGGCGGCGGCGGTCTGGACGGGGCGGCCAAACTTTTCGTGCAAGAGGCGGTGGGTGGCGCACTTTTGGGTGTCGTCCTTGGCTGGCTCACTTTCCGTGTCATGCGCTTGATCGATGACTATTCCCTTGAGGTTCTGATCACACTGGGCCTCGCCTTTGGGGGCTATGAATTGGCGGTCGCGCTGCATGTTTCAGCCCCGATTATGGCGGTTTGCGCCGGATTGCTCATCGGGGACGTGGGCGCAAAACACGGAATGTCTGAGGAAACCCGCCATTATGTTGAAGCGTTTTGGAAGCTGATTGATGAGATCCTGAACGCGGTCTTGTTCCTGATGATCGGGTTCGAAGTTTTCGCCGTGGCCTTTACCGGGGATGCTGTGCTGGCCGGGCTTGCCGCCATTGCCCTTGCGCTCTTTGCCCGTTTTGCCGCCGTTGCGGTGCCAGTCATGCTCCTTAAACCCTTCCGGCACTTCTCAAAAGGTGTGATCCCGATCATGACCTGGGGCGGGCTTAAGGGCGGGATTTCCGTGGCCCTTGCCCTGTCCTTGCCCGAGGGCGATTGGAAGCCATTGATCCTGACCGCCACATATATCATCGTGGTCTTCTCGATCATCATCCAAGGGCTGACCGTGGCCCCCTTGGCGGGCCGTTTGGGCCGCGAACCGGAGCTTATGTAATGCAGTATTTTGTCTATGACGTCTTCACCGACACCCCATTTGGCGGCAATCAATTGGCAGTCATTCCCGACGCCTCCGGCCTGTCCGATGCGGATATGCTGACCATCGCCCGCGAGTTCAACTTCTCAGAAACAAGTTTCGTGTTGCCGCCGGAAAATCCCGCCCACACGGCGCGGGTGCGATACTTCACCCCCACGCGCGAGCTGCCCTTTGCAGGGCATCCCACCATTGGCACGGCCATCATGTTGTCAGATCTTGGCGGCGGTGAGGACATGGTTCTGGAGCTGGGCGTCGGGCCGCTGGTTGCAAAAGCCAAAGACGGTGCCGCCTCTTTTGTGACAGAGTATCCGTTGGACATAAAAGGCAAACCCGACATCACCTTGGTGGCCCGCGCCATGGGCTGTTCACCGGACGTTATTCTATCACAACCGGTGCTGGCCTCGCTCGGCGGGGATTTCGTTTTCGCCCAAGTGAAAGACCGCAAAACTCTGTCTAAGCTTTCGCCGAATTTGGATGCGATGCGCGAGGGGAGCGCGCTTTTCCCCGGCAATCACGACTTTGCAGTCTATCCTTGGGTGGACGAAGGCGATGTTATTCATGCACGCATGTTTGCGCCTTTGGATGGCACTCCCGAAGACCCGGCCACCGGGTCCGCCGCCGCCCCGCTTGTTGCCCTTTTGTGCAAATGGCGCGGCAAACCCGTCGATATCACCATTCATCAAGGCGATGATATGGGCCGCCCGTCACGGATTGAGCTTAAGGCCGAACCCGGTCGTGTCACCGTCGCGGGAAAAGCCGTAAAAGTGATGGAAGGCCGCCTGACCGTTTGATCAACAGCGCGTATCCGGCCCAACCGGTGCGCCTTTGCCAAACCGCTGTTGCAAGTTGAACTTGATCAGGTTTTTCCAAATCAACCCCGGAAAATCGCGCAAAAAATCCGCAAAGGCCCCCGGCCCTGCGCCCTTCATGGTCTTTTTCACGATCCACGGTCTGGCCGGTTTAAATATCCCACGCACTTTTGGCGCACGCCCTTGGGTGAGGTCCGCAAGCGCCAAGGCAACCGCTTTGGGATCATTCCACGCCGATTGCCACAAAACACATCCCGCCTGATTGAGGATAAACACCGCATTGGGATACCCGCCAAACGCCAGATGCAGCGCGCCATCTATCCCGTCCACCAGAACCTCGCGCCCCTCGCCATCAGACGTTAGTTTTGATGCACAAGCCTGTTTCTCAGCGACATCTTTGTGGCCAGGGGTAAGCGCGCCGGGATGCGCCTCGCGCACATAAAGCACCGCAAATTGCACATCCGGAAACCGATCTTTAATGTGCCCCATCCTCTTGCGCCGGTCTTGAAACAGCGGGCATGTGATTGATCCCATTTCAAGAACCATAAATGGCGCATCAAACGACAGCAATTGACGCGGATCACCGTTCACAGTTGTCACGGTCCCATCTGGAGCCTTCTCTCCGGGCAGCGGTCCGCGAAAACGATCCAGATCATAAAGCCCGGCTTGAAAGTCAGTGTAATTGTAAGAGGGCATCAGAACGCTCCTTTTTCGGGCGACATAAGGTTTTCAACCATGTGACGCAGGATCTTATTGGCCAGTTCAATCTCGTGCGGGTCCAACCCTGAAAAGGCTTTCGCCATATGTGTTTGCGCAAGTGGGACCAACTGATGTTGCAATCCACGTCCGGCATCGGTCAGGCCCACCTGGAACCTACGTCGGTCCTGAGGATGCAAAACGCGCGTGACCCAACCCTTTTTCTCCATCCCATCCAACAGCCGTGTAACTGTGGTGCGATCGCGAATGGTGTGATCCGCGATATCTGCGGGGCCGGTTTGCGCTGCATTCTCACTCCCCCGCTCTTCTTGCTGCCACAGGTAAATCAGCACAGCCCACTCCTCTGCGCTGACGGCATAGCCCGCGGCCCTAAAGATTTCAGACAATTGACGACGTGACAAAAAGCTAAGGCGGTGTGCCCAATGAAGGGGAATCGATGATGGGTTAAACATGTGTGCATTATACACCTATTGCTAAATGCACTCAACTAGCCGTTTTCCCCAAGGCGTTTTCGCGCGATAAGGGGCGAAACGGAATCAGGGGCAACTGATGAATAAGAACATTCTGGAGCGCTGCGAAGAACGCGGATTGCGCATGACCGAACAGCGCCGGGTCATTGCCCGCGTTTTGCAATCCGCCCATCACGACCACCCAGATGTAGAAGAGCTTTATGCACGCGCCTCAGAAATTGATGCGGGCATTTCATTGGCCACGGTTTACCGCACCGTGAAACTTTTTGAAGAATCCGGGATCTTGGTCAAAAATGAATTTGGCGACGGGCGCGCGCGTTATGAAAGCGCGGACCGGGATCACCATGATCACCTGATTGACCTGACCACGGGAAAAGTCATCGAATTTGTGGATCCTGAGATTGAAGAGCTGCAGGAAAAGATCGCGCAAAAGCTTGGCTATACGCTGAAAGATCACCGGCTCGAACTTTATGGCGTCCCGATCAAAAAAAACTGATCACTTTGCGGCACAAGCCCGCCGTAACGAAGATTGCCCACTCATCACCATTTGAAATGCGTCACATCACCTATTCCCCGCTTGTCTCGGATCCGATTTTCCGATTGGGTCCAGCGGTGACATTCAGGGTTGATTAACATGCAAAATATCAAAGGCATCATTCTTGTGACGTTGTCCATGGCGGCCTTCGCCTTGGAAGATGCGTTCATTAAAACCAGTTCGGCGGGCCTGCCCGTATCCGAAGTGCTGGTGTTCCTTGGCGCGGGCGGCGCCTTGGCTTTTGCTGTGGCGACCTTTGTGAACCGCGGAACATTGGCACCTCTAGTGCACCGCGACATGCGCTCGCCGAAAATGTTGTGGCGCAACGCGGCCGAGGGTGTTTCCGCGATGTTTTTCATCACCGCACTGTCATTAGTGCCCATTTCAACCGTTGCCGCCGTGTTTCAGGCCACCCCATTGGCAATTACCGCCGGCGCCGCTTTGTTTCTGGGCGAAACCGTCGGCTGGCGGCGTTGGAGCGCCATTGGCGTGGGCTTTATAGGTGTGTTGATCATCATTCGTCCGGGGGCCGCTGATTTTGACATGGCGGCCCTATTCCCTATTGCAGCGGTCTTTGGCATTGCCCTGCGCGACTTGATCACCCGCCAGATTGACCCATCGATCCCGTCGATTTCGGTCAGCTTCTATGGCTTTGCCTCATTGATTCCAGCTGGGCTACTCATGATTCCGATCACTGCCCCATTTGTGATGCCACAGGGCGTTCAATGGGCCTATTTATTTGGGGCAATGGTGTTTGGCGTCGCGGGCTATTACGCCATTGTGCTTGCAATGCGTATCGCCGAAACCTCGATCATCATGCCCTTTCGCTATGCACGGCTGATTTTCTCGATGATTGTCGGCATGATTGTCTTTAACGAACGTCCCGATATGCTCACTTATTTCGGGGCCATGATCGTGATTTGCACCGGCATTTACATGTTTGTGCGCGAAGGTCGCGCTAACAGGCGCGTCGCCCGGTTGCCGGACGCCGCCTGACAGGTTAAAGAGCCTCAACTGAAGTTTTCTTCTTATTGGGAGCGCTAACATGAGCACCATCGTCGATATTTTCGCCCGTGAAATCCTGGACAGCCGGGGCAATCCAACCGTTGAGGTTGACGTCATCCTCGAAGACGGCTCGATGGGCCGTGCTGCCGTTCCGTCCGGCGCCTCAACTGGCGCACATGAAGCGGTGGAAAAGCGTGATGGCGACACATCCCGCTACATGGGCAAAGGCGTTTTGGCCGCGGTCGAGGCCGTTAATGGCGAGATCGCTGAAATGCTGATCGGCTTTGATGCGACCGAGCAGGAAGCCATCGACGCCGCCATGATCGAACTCGACGGCACCGAGAACAAAGGTCGCCTTGGCGCAAACGCCATTTTGGGTGTCTCTCTGGCCGTGGCCAAAGCGGCGGCTGATGCTTCGGCCTTGCCGCTTTATCGCTATGTTGGCGGCGCTTCTGCCCGCACGCTGCCCGTGCCGATGATGAACATCATCAATGGCGGCGAGCATGCGGATAACCCGATCGACATCCAAGAGTTTATGATCATGCCCGTGGCCGCCGAAAACATTCGCGACGCCGTGCGTATGGGAGCCGAAGTGTTCCACACGCTGAAAAAAGAGCTGACAGCGGCGGGGCTTTCAACCGGGATCGGTGACGAAGGGGGCTTTGCGCCCAACATCGCCTCAACCCGTGACGCGCTTGATTTCATCATGAGTTCGATCAAAAAAGCGGGCTACACGCCAGGCGAAGACATCTACCTTGCCCTCGATTGTGCCGCAACCGAGTATTACAAAGACGGCAAATATGTGCTGTCTGGCGAAGGCAAATCGCTGACATCCGAAGAGAACGCAGAGTATCTGGCGGCCCTTTGTGACGATTACCCGATCATCTCAATCGAAGACGGCATGTCGGAAGATGATTGGGACGGCTGGGTTGCACTGACCAAAGCCATCGGGGATAAAATCCAACTGGTCGGCGACGATCTTTTTGTGACCAACCCGGCCCGCCTGGCCGAAGGCATCGCCAAAGGTGCCGCGAATTCGATGCTGGTGAAAGTGAACCAGATCGGCACCCTGTCAGAAACCCTGAAAGCCGTCGACATGGCCCACCGCGCGCGCATGACCAATGTGATGTCGCACCGCTCGGGTGAAACCGAAGATGCAACCATTGCTGACCTTGCCGTGGCCACCAATTGCGGCCAGATCAAAACCGGGTCACTTGCGCGCTCTGACCGGTTGGCGAAATACAATCAGCTGATCCGGATTGAGGAAATGCTGGGGGCAACGGCGGAATATGCGGGCCGTTCGATCTTGAAATAACTCCCAAAAATATGTGAAGATCATTTAACGCAGGCGGGAAACTGTCTGCGTTTTTTCATCTCAGCCCTTCGCAGGCGAGCGTCTTCAACTGAATTCGATTTATTTGAACCCAAATCATCTAGGTTTTCCATGTCCCCTTTGACCCGTATTGCCCACGCCCTTATTCGCAAAGCCGAGGCGCGTGTCGGCGTCACCTTCGACTATGTGCATCACATCGCCGATACAAATTTTGGACTTCTCAACCGCTATAACCGGCTATTTGGTTTTCTTGATCCACGCAAACATCTGCCGGCAGAGGCCTATCACGCGGCGCGACTGCGCGGTGCGCTTGCCGCCGATTGTGGCACATGTGTTGAGGCTGAAATTAATCTGGCGCTGGCCGCTGGCCTTACGCAAGGCCAGGTGCGCGATCTGTTGAAGGGGAGCGCCGACGGGCCAATCGCCGCCGTAATCGCATTGACTGACGCCGTGGTGCGCGACAGGACAGATGCCCCCGAGGCGCGCGCCGAGATTGAGGCGACATATGGCCCAACAGGGTTAATTGAACTGTCCTACGCGATGAATGGCGCCGCTCTGTTGCCCGGCATCAAGCGTGCAATGGGCTATGCAACCGCATGTGATCTCACGCTTATGCGCAAGCTGTCTTAAGGACGGAGCCCTGTGACCAAGACCAAATCCGTCTGTGCGATTTTCTCGCGCACGTCCCGCGCCGCCCGGTAAGCCGTGTTGTCGTAAAAGGCGCGGGCCACGTCTGGGTTTTCAAATTCAATCAACACCACCTGTCCACGATTGGGCCCCTCGCGATATTCCGGTGTTGCGCTTCGCGCCAGAACTTTGCCGCCATAGTCAGCAATCGCTGCGTGCGACAATAGCTTGAACTCTTCGAAGGCAACCGGGTCATGCACACGGATATTGGCAATCAAATAACCTTTTTCCATAAGTTCCCCTCCTGAAATGGCGTCCAATTCAAACTGGACGCCAATGACTTCACCCACCAACAGCGCGATATGCGGCGCGGCCACTTTGTGCGGCACTCATCGCCGCCATGGCCTCTTTGCTGGTCATCAATTTGGTCGTGGACCCACCGGACATGGTGCCAGAAGCCCCAACCACCAGTGCACACGTCGCCATTACGGCATCACTGGGCGCCTCAATCAGCGCCACAACATCATCGTCGCCAAAGCAGAAAAACAGATGATGCAGCTTGCCACCAAGCGAGGCGATCATCTCGCCCGCTGCTTTTTCGCGGTCTTCTGGTTTGTCCACCAGCGCACGTAAGCTTTCGGTGCTGTAACGCCCACGGAATAGATAAAATGACATATGAACCTCCCATTTGGTTGGGATAGGCCCCGCCGGTTAACCCTGCCAGTTGCTCCGCTGCTTGGCGCCTTGATAGCACGGATCCCCCGGTGGGTCAGCCCAACCGGATGATCTGCCCTAAAGCATCCGCAATTTGAACAATCAGCCGTTCACCCCAAATTCAGTTGCACCGCAGCACGCGCGCCCTACACTCGTCCCCATGTTACAAATTGCACAATATCAGCTGCATCTGCTGCTGGGGTTATTTTTGATCGGAACTTTTGGCACGGCGCTCTTGTTTCGAAAACCACCTGGGCATCGCGCATGGAAACTGGCGGATCTGGTTTGGGTGGTGCTTGGCGGCATTGGGGCCTTGGTGGCGATTATCGCCGGGCTTTACACCTCGGACAGTTCGCGGTTGGATCGCCAGATTGACATTGCCTACGCCGCCACTGCCGCCTTTGACCGAGACGCCGCACGGTTTCGGCTTAGATTTTGCGAAGGCACAGATGAACCGGCCATCACGACCCTTTGCGAAAAGGTCGAATTCCTGTCGGCCTCCACCGCCAGCAATGCCGAACTGCCGCTGTTTATTGCTGTGACCCAAGAAGTGGCCCCGCTAACCAGCCTTAGCTTTTTGGTGGGCAACACCCGCAGCGACGATATGAACGAGATGCAAGACATGGCCGCACGGGCGGATGCTTTTGATATTGAAAGGTTTTTGATCTTTACCTCTCGGGATGCTCAGACCGACGCAGCGATAACTCAGCTTCGCAGGAGCAACCCAATCGTCGTCGGTGACTATCAAATTATCGCCAAAAGTTATGATGGTTTGATTGGCCAAGTCGGCAAACTACGTGAGGAATGGCAATATCTTCAGGACAATGCCCATATCCTGCTCTTGCAACTCGCCGCCCTTTGCATGGTCGCCTTTGCCGCCCCGTTTCGCCTTGGGAAATCCATCGTGGAATTGCTCAAACCCTGACGCCAAAACCGATTAAATAATGAACAAACGCGCCAATAAAGCGCCCGTTATCTCATCAGCCATCTCGATCAGGCGCGACATCCCGAAGAGAGGCATTGTCATCCGTGCTGAGGTTCAGCTCAACTGCCCCCATCATTCCCCCAACAACACCGCACTGACTGGCGCCACAGATACGGATTTTGCCCTCGACCCAAGGCTCCATTCTATCAATGCTTGCAATGTGTCAGGACGGGCGCGCCCAAACAGGATTACCCCGTCCATTTGGCGGGCTTTAAACGCCGCATTGTCAAGGAACCGGCGGATTGTGCGCCCATCCTGCCCCTCGCCATCAAGATCCCGGAATACAGTTCCCGCAGGCACGCCCGCTTTGATAGCCAAACGATTTCCTGTACTTAGACCCTTGGGAAAGCTCACCACCCCATGCCCGCTGACCACAAGAATTTGTGCGATTTGCTTTGCAAGATCCGCATCCTCCTGAAAACCGCTGACATCATTCATCATGACCGCAACGCCCTGGTCGATGATTGGCGCCTGAACCTGAAAATTCACTTCGGCGTCTGCTGGGGTTGAGGCAGGCGGCAGTATCACTTCGACCACAACCTCCGCGCCCTGAGAACGATAATAGGCCACCGCCTCAGCCGCATCGGCCACCGTGCCGTCCACCACAAATGTCACCGGAAACGGCAGGCTCGACAGATCGCCAAGATTGACGCGCGCGCCGCCCTCATCTTTCAACAAAATGGCCATGATTGGCAAGTCAGCCGCCCGCTCATAAGGGGAGGCATTGCGGATGATCGCAAGCGGCGACACGGGTTGCTCTGGCGCAACTTCGGCGCTCTCCGCCTCCTCAGATGCATCCGCATCAGAGATAGAGGGGAGCCGATTTGTTTTCACATTTGGTGCAAGATCCCCAATCGGCGTCACCGGCGCGCTTTTTACACCGGGCGTGGGTGCATCCTCCCCCGTTTCAGGTGACATTTCTGGTTGACCATCAGGCTGTTCCACCGGCAGCGAAGCCCCCGGTGCAGCAGGATCGTCTTCCGGGCTTTCAACCGGTGGCGCGATAGAGGGTGCGGTCGTATCCGGGACAGGACCAGCATCCAACGGCGTCTCATCCATTGCGGGCTGCGATGGGGTTTCGACGGTCAGTGTCCCTTCCACGCTTTCCCCCATCGGCTGAGAGGCCGGCATGTCCTCACTCGGCAGGGTCGGCTGAGCTGGTAACACCTCTTGCACTGTGGCGCCCGGAGTTTCGCTCACCATGTCCTCTGGTGCGGGAGAGACCTCTGGCATCTCGGCCGGGTCGGGCGATGGCATGACCACCGCGCTCTCTGAAAGGGGCACTTCGCTGTCGGAAGAGGACCTTTCGCTGTCCAGAACCTCTCCACCACTGGATTGCGACATTGGTTCCGTGTCAGGATTGGGGGGCTGCGATTTTTCACTTTCAGACGTGGCGTTCTCAGCGGAGCCCGCATCTGACCCGTCAACAGACCCCGTGTCGGGAAAGGGCGACATTTTAATATCCAAGCCCGACCCAGCCCCTCCACCATTTGGGGGCGTTGTCATCACTGACAGACCCGACAGACCGGCTGCGGACACCACGACGCCCATCGCAATACCCGAAAGAAAACCGCGTGCCATGCTTGCTCTCCTCGAAAATCTCCGCACTGCCCTTGACCCGCAGCGCTTGGTTTGAACATGTATACCCCGACGAGAGACGCGCGTAACCCCCCGTTGCGCCACGAAATGCTGAAAGGCCGCCCAATGATCCTGCTGATCGACAACTATGACAGCTTTACCTACAACCTCGTGCATTATTTGGGCGAATTGGGCACCGAAGTGGTGGTCAAACGCAATGATGTGATCACGGTGGACGAGGCTTTGGCCCTGAATCCCCAAGCAATTCTGCTCTCCCCCGGACCCTGTGACCCGGATCAGGCGGGAATTTGCCTTGAGTTGACCCATGCGGCGGCGAAAAATGGCGTGCCTTTGTTGGGGGTTTGCCTTGGACATCAAACCATCGGACAGGCGTTCGGTGGAAAAGTCGTGCGCGCGGGCGAGATTGTGCATGGCAAAATGGGCACGATGCATCACGCGGATAAAGGCATGTTTGCGGGGCTGCCCACTCCGCTTGAAGCCACACGGTATCACTCGTTGATCGTGGATCGCGACAGCTTGCCGGAATGTCTTGAGATTACCGCGTGGCTGGAAGACGGCATGATCATGGGGCTGCGCCACGAAACCCTTCCTATCGAAGGCGTGCAATTTCATCCCGAAAGCATCCGGTCGGAATATGGTCATGCGATGCTTGCGAATTTCCTGAAATCCGCTGGTATCAATGTCAAACCCTTGAAAGATGAGGTTTCCGCATGAGCGACCGTATCAAACCGCTGATCGGTGCCGCCGCAGATCGTCCCCTTAGTCGTGCTGAGGCGGAAGAGGCCTTTGATATCCTGTTCGAAGGCGAAGCCACCCCAAGCCAAATTGGTGGATTGCTCATGGCGCTGCGCACGCGCGGTGAAACGGTCGAGGAATATGCCGCCGCCGCCGCCGTGATGCGCGCAAAATGTCGCCCGGTGAAAGCACCTGCAGGTGCAATGGACATCGTCGGCACCGGAGGCGACGGCAAAGGCACGCTGAACATCTCAACCGCCACGGCGTTTGTCGTCGCAGGTGCAGGTGTGACCGTCGCAAAACACGGCAATCGCAACCTGTCGTCTAAGTCCGGTGCCGCCGATGCGCTGGGTCAAATGGGCGTCAATGTGATGGTCGGCGCGGAGGTGGTTGAGGCCGCGCTAAGTGAGGTTGGCATCGCCTTTATGATGGCGCCAATGCACCACCCAGCCATTGCGCACGTCATGCCAACGCGCGCAGAGCTTGGCACCAGAACGATCTTTAACATCTTGGGACCATTGACAAACCCCGCTGGGGTCACCCGTCAACTGACCGGTGCCTTTTCGCGTGACCTGATCCGCCCGATGGCAGAAACCTTGCAAATGCTGGGCGCAGAAAAAGCGTGGCTTGTGCATGGATCTGACGGCACGGACGAGCTGTCAATTGCCGGTGTCAGCTGGGTGGCCGCGCTGGAAAATGACGCTGTGCGTGAGTTTGAGATTCATCCTGAGGATGCCGGTCTGCCGGTACATCCATTTGAGGCGATTATGGGCGGAGAGCCCGCTGAGAACGCCGTCGCCTTCTCCGCACTTTTGAAGGGCGAAAAATCTGCCTACCGCGACGCGGTCTTGCTTAACGCCGCCGCCGCTTTGGTTGTCGCTGACAAGGCTAGCAACCTGAAAGAAGGGGTTGCTTTGGCGATTGAGAGCATCGACAGCGGGCAGGCCCTCGCAAAGATCGTAAAACTGGCAGAAGTCACCTCGCGTCAATGATCCAAAACCGGAAAA
>ATLU01000062.1_pt1 | contig 45317 bp, 42 predicted proteins | sample 178751 | NCBI WGS metagenome assembly ATLU01 (sample SAMN02211837, study PRJNA209200) | bioreactor metagenome | isolation source: day 23 sample from continuous culture bioreactor inoculated with sediment... | place: Germany: Wadden Sea | collected 2011
TATTTCTATATTAAGCTCTATGTAGGTTCTATGTTTAGGGATAATTTTGGAGTAAGGCATCCCGCCCATAGAAGCTCATTCCTTAATATGCTTGAGTCTATCAGCCGACATCCTTGTTGAAAAGCCACAAGATGACCGTCTGCTCCATGTCGGGCGCAGCCTTCCAGAGGAAAAATTCGAATATCCGCTTTGGTCGCTTATGCGGAGCGGTACATAAGGTCGCACATCGGACAAGCCTCAATTAGGCACACAACGGCACCCCAGCCAGCCAGACGGCCAGATCGTTGAAGTCCGTCAGATACTCGGGCACATCCCCGGCCATTGGGGTAAGGCCAGCAACGCCCCTGATGCGATAGCAGCGGCCTTGGCCTTGGTGCCGCCGGGATTACCCGCCGTCAGCCGGTCATCGTCCCCCGCAATCACGAGTTCGGCAGATGGCCAATGGCGGCGGCTAGCATTTGCAGTGCACTTTTCAATAATTTCGATAGGTCACTCCCGATATACCCTTTAAGACACCCTGAAATGCTATGGTCATAACTAGTCTTGGTATAGAAAATCGGGTAAATGTGGGGCAAATAGGGGATAAGTGGTCATTGGGGAAGGAGTCAATGCTAAGTTTCGGGTGGGGAGAGGGAGCAATATTTGGTGTTACTGGAGTCTGGTCGGTCGTAAAAGGTACCGCCGAGCTTATGTGAGAATAGAATTGTATTAGATATTACAATACCTTACAGTACAAAAAAGAAACTTAATGGATCATTGTGGGTTCATTCGGCAAATTTACCCAAAAAACGGATTACGAGAAAAAGGAAGTAAAAAAGTTACTTGTTCTCTTTCTTAATAAAATTCTCTTTGAGTTAAACACGATAAATCGAAGAATATCCCGGCTACTGGGACCGGGCGCGTATTGAAGGAATTCAATGAACACCACCGAACAGCAGTTTTTGAAGGAACTGGACGACAAACTCTGGAAAGCCGCCGACAAGCTGCGCGCTAGCCTCGACGCCGCTAACTACAAGCACATCGTGCTGGGGCTGATCTTCCTCAAATACGTCTCCGATGCCTTTGAGGAGCGCCAGCAGCAGCTGCTTGAGCTGTTCCAGCAAGAGGGCGATGACAACCTCTACTACCTGCCCCGTGAAGATTACGACAGCGACGCAGAGTACCGGCAGGCGCTGAACGACGAGTTGGAGCTGCAGGACTACTACGCCGAGGCCAACATCTTCTGGGTTCCCCGGCACGCCCGCTGGAGCACCCTGAAAGAGAGGGCGATCCTGCCGGTCGGCGCCGTGCTGTGGCAGGACGACGCCGGCAACGAGGTGAAGCTGCGCTCCGTCTCCTGGCTGATCGACAACGCGTTGGACGCGATAGAGAAGAGCAACGACAAGCTCAAGGGCATCCTCAACCGCATCAGCCAGTACCAGCTGGATAACGACAAGCTGATCGGCCTGATCAACTCCTTCTCCGATACCTCCTTCTCCAACCCGGTATTCAAGGGCCAGCCGCTGAACCTGCACAGCAAAGATATCCTCGGCCACGTCTATGAGTACTTCCTCGGCCAGTTCGCCCTTGCTGAAGGCAAGCAGGGCGGTCAGTACTATACGCCCAAGAGCATCGTCACCCTGATCGTGGAGATGCTGGAGCCATACAGCGGGCGTGTCTATGACCCGGCGATGGGCTCGGGGGGCTTCTTCGTCTCCTCCGACAAGTTCATCGAGGAGCACGCCCAGGAGCAGCACTACGACCCCGCCGAGCAGCGCAAGCACATCTCCGTCTACGGGCAGGAGTCCAACCCCACCACCTGGAAGCTGGCGGCGATGAATATGGCGATCCGGGGCATCGACTTCAACTTCGGCAAAAAAAACGCCGACAGTTTTCTGAATGATCAGCACCCGGACCTGCGCGCCGACTTCGTGATGGCCAACCCGCCGTTCAACATCAAGGACTGGTGGAGCGAATCCCTGGCCGACGATGTGCGCTGGAAGTACGGCACCCCGCCTAAGGGAAACGCCAACTTCGGCTGGATGCAGCACATGCTGCACCACCTCGCCCCCACCGGCAGCATGGCGCTGCTGCTGGCCAACGGTTCCATGAGTTCCAACACCAACAACGAGGGCGAGATCCGCAAGCGCCTGATCGAAGAGGATCTGGTGGAGTGCATGGTGGCGCTGCCGGGGCAGCTGTTTACCAACACTCAGATCCCCGCATGCATCTGGTTCCTGACCAAGGACAAGTCAGGTAAAGATGGAAAGAAACGCGACCGCCGCGACGACCTGCTCTTTATAGACGCCCGCAATCTCGGCTATATGCGCGACCGTGTGCTGCGTGACTTCGCCCTGGAGGATATCCGCAAGGTGGCGGATACCTTCCATGCCTGGCAGCAAGGCGACGACTACGAGGACGTGCCCGGCTTCTGCGCTTCGGTGGATTACCAGCAGATCGCCAAGCACGACTTCGTGCTGACACCGGGCCGCTATGTGGGCGCGCCGGATCACGAGGAGGATGGCGAACCCTTTGCCGACAAGATGGCGCGACTGACCGAACAGCTCAAGGGACAGTTTGAGGAGAGTGACCGGCTGGAAGCGGCGATCAGGCGGAATCTGGGGGGGCTGGGGTATGGGTGCTGATTTTTTCGACACCACTATAGGTGATCAGCTGACACTCCAGCGTGGTTTTGATATCACAAAAAAGCAGCAAGCACCCGGCTGTGTACCCGTTGTTTCCTCGGGTGGAATTTCCAGTTTTAATAATCAAGCAAAGGTAGAAGCCCCGGGTGTAGTTCTCGGTCGAAAAGGTAGTCTCGGTACGGTGTTTTTTCTTGAGGATGATTATTGGCCGCATGATACAACGTTATGGGTGAAAGACTTCAAGAACAACAATCCTTTGTACGTTTACTATTTTTTTCGGAACATGAGCGAGCAGCTAAAAAAAATGGATGTTGGGGCTGCTAATCCTGCGCTAAACCGGAACCATGTTCACCCGATTGAGATCCGATGGGCAACACGAGCGATACAAGACGAATCCGTGAAGGTTTTGTCGGCGTTAGATAAAAAAATCCAACTCAACCACCAAATCAACCAAACCCTCGAACAGATGGCCCAGGCGATCTTCAAAAGCTGGTTCGTGGACTTCGAGCCGGTCAGGGCCAAGATAGCCGCCAGGAAGCACTGGCTGGCCATGCAGCCCGCCAACGAAAGCGCCTCGCCTGTGTGCTATGCCAGCGACGGGGAGTATCGAACGCCCGGCGATGAGTCGCCCGCTGTCGATCTGGAAACCGCCATGAACCTCGCCGCCATGCAGGCGATATCCGGCAAGTCAGAGGCCGCGCTCGCCCGCCTGCAGGCTGAACAGCCGGTACAGTACGCAGAACTTGAAGCCACCGCCGCGCTTTTCCCCGCCGCGATGCAGGAGAGTGAGTTGGGGGAGGTGCCGAAGGGGTGGGAGGCTCGACCTCTTCACGAGACAGCACAGTATGTAAACGGGGCTGCATTCAAGGCGAAAGACTTCTCTGAAGGCAATGTAGGCCTTCCTATCGTTAAAATCGCCGAGCTAAAACAAGGTATATCCTCGACGACAAAATTCACAACGGAGGTGCTTAAGGAGAAGTACCGAATAGGTTCTGGTGACGTGCTTTATTCTTGGTCAGGCAGCCCAGAAACTTCATTGGAAGTCTTTAAGTGGTTTGGTGGTGAAGGCTGGCTGAATCAGCATATTTTCAAGTTGAACTTCAATAAATCACAGAACATCCACTTCGTCTATTTCCTTCTGAAGCAAATCAAGCCGTTGCTGGTGAGCACAGCGAAGCAAAAGCAAACCACCGGCTTGGGGCACATCACCGTTGCTGATATGAAAAGAATTAGGGTTCCTTATCCTGATAAAAGATTGTTGAATGCTTTTTCACACTTAGTCAGCCCAATCTATGGTCGAGGATCGGAGGCAACCAAAGAGTCAGCAACGCTAGCACTACTGCGAGACTCATTGCTCCCCAAACTCCTTGCCGGCGAACTCACCCTCCCCGAAGCGGAACTCCAGTTACAGGAAGTAGCCCATGTTTAAGATCGACCAGGGCCAGAACCGGATTACACCCCTGGAGGCAAAGCGCTTTGGCGAGCTGGGCTTTAGCGAGCGCAAGCACCTGCAGGAGTGGCTGGAGAACTGCACCCAGGCGCTGGCCCAGGGCGACGGCGAGGAGCTGCTGATTATCCAGAAGGAGTTCGACGGCTTCGACGACACCCGCGAACGCCTTGACCTGCTGGCGCTGGATAAGGAGGGCAACCTGGTGATTATTGAAAACAAGCTCGATGACACCGGCCGCGACGTGGTGTGGCAGGCCCTCAAGTACGCCAGCTACTGCGCTAACCTCAGCAAGCAGCAGGTAGCCGACATCTACCAGCGCTACCTCAACCAGAAGGCCCAGGAGTCCGGCCAGCCCGCCGCCAACGCCGTCGATAACCTGATCGAGTTTCTGGAGGTGGACGGGCTGGAGGCGGCCCAGATCAATCGCCTTCAGACCCAGCGGCTGATCTTGGTGGCGGCCCGCTACCGCAAGGAAGTCACCAACACGGTGCTCTGGCTCAGCCAGTTCGGTATCGCCTGCAAATGTTTCAAGGTGACGCCCTATCAGGCGGGCGAGGAGCTGTTCCTCAACGTCGAGCAGATCATTCCTACACCGGAATCCTCCGACTTTATGATCGGCATGGTGGCCAAGGAGGCCGAGGAAAAGAGCGCCGACAGCGAGCAGAAGCAGCGCCATACTCTGCGGCTGGCGTTCTGGGAGCAGGCGCTGGAAGCTTTCAGCCATAGCCCCTGCAGCCTCTACAACAACATCAGCCCCTCTAAAGACCACTGGCTCAGCGCCGGTTCCGGCATGCGCTCCATGCCCTACAACCTAATCTTCGGCAAGAATGAGATCCGAGTAGAGTTCAGCCTGCAGCGCAGCGAAGCCGAGGTGAACAGCTACGTGTTCGACCATCTGGAAGCACAAAAGGAGGCCATCGAGGCCGCCTTTGGTGATGAGCTGGTGTGGTTGCCGCTGCCCAACAAGAAATCCTGCCGCATTCAGTACAGCAGGGCGGTAGACGGCTACGACAAGGCCAACTGGCCGGTAATGATCCAATGGTTGGCCGAGCATATGACCAAGCTGGAAAAAGCCCTGCGCACGCCGCTGCAGAAGGTCAATCAACAGCTCAAACAGGAGCCAGCGGTTGCGGCTGAGGTACTGAGCTAACGCCACACCCCGGCGCTGCGACGGAAACGTAGAAGGACTCTGACGATGAACGAAGATCAGCTGGAACAGCTCTGCCTGGAGTGGTTTGCGGAGAACGGCTGGGAGGTCGCCCACGGGCCGGATATCGCCCATGACGGAGTATTCCCCGAGCGTCAGGACTACCGCCAGGTGGTGCTGCCGGCTGATCTGGATGCGGCGATCCGGCGGATCAATCGCCATCTGCCCGACAGCGCCGTGGAGCAGGCGATGGCTCGGGTACTGAAACCCGAAAGCCTGGATGTGGTGGTCAGCAACCGGGCGTTTCATCGTCTGTTGCTGGAGGGGGTGCCGGTCGAGTACAAGCGTGAGGACAAGCAGGTACATGACCACGCGCTGCTGATCGACTTCGAGGCGCTCGACAGCAACCGGTTCCGCGCTATCAACCAGTTCACCATCGCCGGCAGCAAGCAGCCACGCCGCCCGGATCTGGTCTGTTTTATCAACGGTCTGCCCATCGCGGTGCTTGAGCTGAAAAGTCCCGCCGCCGAGAACGCCGATATCTGGGATGCCTTCAACCAGATGCGGACCTACAAGGATGAGATCACCGACCTGTTCGTCTATAACGAGGCGCTGGTGGTCAGCGATGGCTATACCGCGCGTGTCGGCTCCCTGACGGCCAATCAAGAGCGCTTCATGCCCTGGCGAACCCTCAAGCATGAAGACGACAAGCCGTTGCTGGAGTGGCAGTTGGAAACCATGGTGCGCGGCTTCTTCGACCGCGAACTGTTACTCGATTACATCCGCTACTTCGTGCTGTTCGAAACCGATTCCGACAGGCTGGTCAAGAAGATTGCCGGTTACCACCAGTTTCACGCTGTGCGCGAAGCGGTCAAGGCCACGGTGATCGCCGCCCAAGGGGTGGAAGCGCGGGACCGTGCGGCCGAACGGCATCCCACCTATGGCAGCCAGGTGATGCCGGGGAGTAAGAAGGCTGGTGTGGTCTGGCATACCCAAGGCTCCGGCAAGAGCATCTCCATGTGCTGTTACGCCGGTAAGTTGTTACAACAACCGGAGATGAACAACCCGACCCTGATCGTGGTGACAGATCGCAACGATCTCGATGGTCAGCTGTTCAAGACCTTCACCGACTCCAAGGAACTGCTGCGCCAGAGCCCGGTGCAGGCCGATGACCGCGACAAACTACGAAGGTTGCTGGCCGAGCGGGAATCAGGCGGCATTATCTTCACTACCGTGCAGAAGTTCGCCCTGCTGGCCGACGAGTCCGCCCATCCAATACTTAACCCGCGCCACAATATTGTGGTCATCTCCGACGAGGCCCACCGCAGTCAGTATGGCCTCAAGGCTACCCTGAAGCAGGACGGCAGCTACAAGTTCGGCTACGCCAAGCATATGCGCGACGCGCTGCCCAATGCCGCCTTCATCGGTTTTACCGGCACCCCCGTCGCCAGCGATGACAAGGATACCCGGGCAGTATTCGGCGATTACGTCTCCATCTACGACATTCAGGATGCAGTAGAGGACGGGGCCACGGTGCCGATCTACTACGAATCGCGCCTCGCCAAGCTGGATCTCAACCACGCTGAGATCGAGCAGCTCTCCGATCAGGTCGAAGAGGTGGTGGAAGATGAAGAAGATGTCAGTTCACGGGAGAAAACCAAGGGCGAGTGGAGCCGGCTGGAGAAGCTGGTCGGAGCCGGGCCGCGGCTGACCCAGGTCGCCGAGGACTTGGTGGAGCACTTCGAGACCCGTACCGCCACCATGGACGGCAAGGCGATGATCGTCGCCATGAGCCGGGAAATCTGCGCCCAGCTCTACAAGGCGATCACGGAGCTGCGCCCGGAGTGGCATGACACCGACCCGGAAAAGGGTGCGATCAAGGTCGTGATGACCGGTTCAGCATCCGACAAGCCGCTGCTGCAGCCCCATATCTACAACAGGCAGACCAAGAAGCGCCTGGAGAAGCGATTCAAGGACCAGGACGACCCGCTGAAACTGGTGATCGTGCGCGACATGTGGCTGACCGGTTTCGATGCCCCTTGTTGCCATACCATGTATGTCGACAAGCCGATGAAGGGGCACAACCTGATGCAGGCCATCGCCCGCGTCAACCGGGTGTTCAAGGATAAGCCCGGTGGCCTGGTGGTGGACTATATCGGCATCGCCAACGAGCTGAAGCAGGCCCTCAAGACCTACACCGATTCCAAGGGCAGGGGCGAACCGACCCACAGCGCCGAGGAAGCCTTCGCCATCCTGCTGGAGAAGCTCGACATCCTCCACGGTATGTTTGCCAAGGGTCCGAAGGGAGATGGTTTTGACTACAGCGGCTTCGAGACAGAGGCGCATAAATTGCTGGTTCCCGCCGCTAACTACATCCTTGGCCTGGAAGACGGCAAGAAACGCTTCCTCGATACCGTGCTGGCGCTGACCAAGGCGTATTCGCTCTGCAGTACCCTCGATCAGGCCCGCGAATTACATAAAGAGATCGCCTTCCTGTCAGCGGTCAAAGTGGCGATCACCAAGTACACCAGCGTGGATCGCAAGCTGACCCAGGAGGAGAAGAACTCCGCCCTCAAACAGATTCTGGATAACGCTATCGTCGCCGAAGGTGTGGCGGACGTATTCGCCCTCTGCGGCCTCGACAAGCCCAATATCGGCCTGCTGTCGGATGAGTTCCTCGAAGACGTGCGGCAGATGCCCTATAAGAGCCTGGCTGTTGAGTTGCTGGAGAAGCTGCTGAAGGACGATATCAGGGCCAAGACCCGCAACAATGTGGTGCAGGAGAAGAAGTACGCCGAGCGCCTGCAGGAGACCCTGCGCAAATACAACAACCGCGGCATCGAAACCGCCCAGGTGATCGAAGAGCTGATCGCCCTGGCCAAGCAGTTCCAGGAAGAGATGGCCCGCGAGGCCGCGCTAGGCCTCAACCCCGACGAGATCGCCTTCTACGACGCCCTGGCCAACAACGAAAGTGCCGTGCGCCAGTTGGGTGATGAAATCCTCAAGAAGATCGCCGTCGAGATCACCGACAAGCTACGCAAGTCCACCACTGTCGACTGGCAGGTGCGGGAAAGCGTGCGCGCCAAACTGCGCATCCTGGTCCGCCGCACATTGCAGCGCTACAAGTATCCGCCAGATGGTCAGCCAGAGGCAGTTGAATTGGTGCTTAAACAGGCGGAAGTGTTGTCGAGCGAGTGGGCCGCCTAGAGGAACGGGCAATATTAATTGCAGTTTACAAAAAAACGATAGGACAGCTTCGAAGTCTTAGAGATCATTCACTATCGGGTGATGACACCCAGCGTGAGAACACCTGGGATGAAATTTGTGTCCAAATGCAGATAGAAAAGTCATACAACTGGTCAGCCTACGGCACGCAACGGACCTAATCCAGACAACTCTTCCAATAACTTAGATATCGACGCAGGTTCTGCGCTGCGGGGATACCGACAATATTATTCAGATTACTATTAGACAGACAGTGTAATTGTAACGATCACCAAAATCACTTACCCGCGTTTGCAGGATAAGAAATATACTCGGCTAAGCTAAGTGAAGGATTCGGATCATAATGAGAATGAAGAGAGCGAAACATAATCGTCGCCACTTAAATTTAGAGCGAAACGACGCGATTGAATGGATAAAGCAGTTACAGGAAAAGGGGACATCTTCTTCGGTCTTAGGCGATAGCTCTGGATCGGAAATGACCGAAAGACTAAAAGGCCAAGACGCCGTAATTTCTGACTCAGGCCCTTTCCCCATTAAAAATAGTGAACTAAGAAAAGTTATTAGAAATGACGACACACATTACTTTAAGCCATATGTAGATGTACTTGTCGAAAAACTAAATATCTGCCTAAAAAGGATAGATGGAAAGCCATCCAATCTTCCGGTTGTCGATATTCTTCCAGGACCTTACTTTTCCCCAGTACAACAAAGAGTATTTGGCGCAACATCAGAAATTATTCTAATTCCGTCTGAATTGATGCATTTGTCCAATTTAGCAACTAGATCTATATCAATTATACTTAATCCAAGAAAAACCAAAGACGGAGGGATAAGAGTTCCATCACCATCCGAGATCAATGTAAGTAATAAAGACAGGTATAGTGGATTGATTTTTCTTTTTCATATTATATTCTGCCATATCGCACACGGAGAATCTTTCTTAGCCCCGTTACCACCTATTGGTCAACGCCACGAATACTTTAGATCAAATCTGCTTGAATCAATGGAAATGTTTGCTATTGCCCATGAGTACGGCCACTTTATCGCTGAACACGCAGAGTGGACACTTGGTGACAATAGTCCAATATGTGGCTTACCCCCTGCAATCTTTCAAGAGTTGGAAGCAGATGCAATCGGCCAATCTCTATGCTTAAGCGCTGGCTCCAAATCGAATAACCCATATTTGATGTGCAATGTAGGCGCTGTAGTATTATTACACATCGGAGAATTTATCCGGCAAGCTAAATCAATATTGATCAATGGAAAAAATGCAGTATCTAGCAACTCCCACCCCACTCTCGAAGATCGGTTGCAATCCTTACAAACGATGTCTCTAGTCAATTTTTGCGCCCCACCTCCAGAAGCCATAGCTATTCAACAGAATCACTGGAATACACTTATGTCGAATATTTGGAAAGAATTGGACAAAGCTTTTAAGACCTGTTATCGCGACCTTGGTCCTCTCAGTATCGGAAAATAACCGGCGCAGGTGCTCCTCGTAGGTGGAGCAGCGATCCCACGTCTCGCCCAGTCACGCATTGGTTTGCTCCGGATCACGGTTTTTTCTATTTGTGTTGCCGCGTAAGTGTTTTATGAATATAATTCACTTTCCTAACAATCAGGTTACGGAGTGACCGCCTATGTCAAATTGGATGACTATCGAAGTCTCTTCTCTTCTTATGCTGTTCGCTACACAGATGTCCTTTCCTCTGGGCGCCCTGTGGGTATTGTTCTTTGGGGTGATTATCTTTTTTGGCCACCGGATTCATCCTTTCTTTGCCGAAAAAGAGTAATAAAAATCCTGGTCCTGCCTTTTGCCCGGCTCCTCATTGCCGGGTTTTTTGCGTTATGGCGTGTTGAAATGTTTGATGCCTAGCATTCCCGCCGGGCCGGGCTTTCCGTTGCAACACGGTTTCCACTTCAATCTCTAATGCCTACGCGCTCCGCTTGTTGATATGGAGGCAGCAGACTCATTCGAGACTGCCGCTTTGCTTCATATTTGATTCGTTGAACAGATGCGCTGCAACTGTCCTCCTTTGGGGTCGGTGGGCTGCGCCTTTTTTTCTGGATTATCCCTCTGGGTAGAAAATAGATTAGCAGCGGTTTGACCTTAGTCCAGGCATCCCCCATGTTTCGCTCATGCTTCGCTGCAACACCGCGCTATCGCTTGCCCTCCGCTTTGCTACGGGTGGGTGGTCCCCCCTGCCTTGACACGGTAAAGCCCACTGCTCTACCTCGCTTCGCTCGGTTTTTGGGGTTTCTCAACCCCAGAGGGATGGGGTGTTTGGAACAACATCAATAGCGAGGATCAAAACCATGATTTCAATAGATGCCACCTACAGCGCCGAAGATAACAAGCTACGCCTTTATGCAAGCGAGCGCCTGGATGCAGAGTTATACCGCCGAGTAAAGGACATGGGTTTTAAGTGGGCACCCAAGCAAGAGCTGTTTGTCGCCCCGATGTGGACACCGGATAGAGAGGATTTTTGTATCGAGCTGGCGGGAGAGATCACCGCAGAACAGACCACACTGGTAGAACGGGCAGAGGCCAAGGCGGAACGCTTGGACCATCTGGCCATTAAACGGGCTGCAGAGTCGAGTGGTTACCATGCCGCGGCTAACCGGATCTCCGAGCGATTTGCCTACGGTCAGCCTATCTTGGTAGGTCATCATTCAGAGCGGAAAGCGCGTAAGGATCAGGAGAAGATGCACAACGCAATGGATCGAGCGATCCGGGCACAGGAGGCGGTTAGCTATTGGAACTATCGGGCAACCGGGGTCGAGCGACACGCCAACAGAAAGGCGGATCCAGGGGTAAGGGCAAGGCGGATTAAAACCTTGTTGACGGAGCTGCGCGACCGGCAACGGCGGCTTAACCATGCAAACCTATGCACCGAGTTATGGCAGATGATCGAACGAAAGAAAGGGTCAGAGAAGTATACCGACCTGGTGCTGCACTATGCGGGTGCGCAGTTAAAAAGCGGTAGCGCTGCGCCCCATACCCGTGACGAGGGTTCCTTGTGGTCACAGTTGCGTGATGAAAAGATCAACCCAGATGATGTGGTGGATATTTGCCTCAAGTTTCACGATTACCAGGCCAATAACCCCTATACGTTCCGTTGGATCAATCACATCCTGAATCGTTTGGACTTTGAGCGCTCTGAGTTGGGGCCAGTGGTGCGCTTCACCGGTACTATCACCCCCGCGGTACTGCAAACGTTTTGCCGGACCCATGGCGCGGATTGTCCGAAGGCTAAAAAAAGTGAACAGGGGTTCTCTGTTTCCTCTGTTGTTCCCCTGCCCCTGCACATTGCCGAGGGAACAGAGGTTGATTTGTCGGTTGATGGGTGGCGTGACCTGATGGAGTCGGTCGGCTATGAGGTGCCAGCCGCGAAGCCGAAAGCCCCGGCTATTCTGAATTTCAAATGTGCCACCATCGAGGCGGAAATGTACGGACGGGTGAATACCTATCCCCAGGTTGAAATGACCAAGGCGGAGTATTCTAAAATCCATGCCGATTATCGCGGTGTAAGACTTTCGCGGTGTGGCCAATTCCGATTTAAGACCTGTCTTGATCATAAAAATGGTGGCGGCCTGGTCAGTGTTTTCCTGAATGATTCAAAGGTGCATGAAGCGCCGGAATCCGAGGCGGTCAGTTACGAGGAGGCAGCCGCGTGAAACGATCAGTCTATAGGCGGCCTAATAAGCCTTCTTATATGATTGTCACCAAGCGCCAGGGCTTCGCAGAGGGTTTAGACCCTCTGCGGGTTCCTGAAGTCGTCGAGGTGGATAGTCGTACCGAATGCCATGTGACCCCGCTCGATGTGGCGGCGCGTATGGTCGAGTATCTGGGACCCGTGGGTGACTATTTGACCGTTGATCCGCAAGCCGGCACCGGAAACCTGATACAAGCCCTGTATGACGTGGGTCATTCACCATGGGAAACCGTGGCGATAGAGCGGCATTATGGGCTTTGCCAGGCGATCAGACAGCGTTTTAAGGGGGATCAATGTATAGACCCAATCAACCGCTGTTTTCTGGATTACGCCGACGAGGCGGCCGGGAAAATAGAATTTCCCCGGATAATCATGAATCCCCCTTTTCGGCACGTGCGGAAGCATATGGCGGCGGCGCTTCGGCTGCTGGGACGTGGAGGCCATGATATGGCCACTCTGGTGGCCCTGGTACCTTCGACCTATGAGCATGAAGAGGCAGAAGTGATGGAGTATTTAGGTCGAGACGTTTTCCCGACCGCCGCTGTCAGGACCAAGATTATTCGCATTAAGCGATAAAAAAATCCCCAGCCGATGACTGGGGATGCTATTCGCATTTTTCCTCTTTTGCGCCCTTTTCCAGGAGAATCTATCCCATATTCTGCGGGCTTTGCTATCTATAAATCAATAACCTGCACAGCGACCGTAGAGCTTCTAGAAGCGCTAGGCGTAATCCGCTAATCTGATTCATTCGGCATGGGTGCTTCTTTGCAGATCAGACCCACTCCTTGCAACAGCAAGAGCTTCATCTAAAGTAGCATATGATCCCCAGTTCGTAGAACGATCCCATGCTCCACCATCTAGGCAACGGACATCATAACGGATGCCAGAGGGCCAATGCTCATGCCAATTCTCCCGCCTTTCTTCTTGCTCCGCCTCAAACACAACCTGGGGAGTCGGTGCGTAATCTGGAATATTTTTCGTGCGCTCAAGATAGGCGGAATATGAACTTGCCATGTCTGCCCACGACACGGCTTGAATAAATGGACGATCCCACCAATCGCTCGTTTCCAGCGGATCGCGCTCCTCATTAGGCGTTGAATCGAATCCGGGCCTTAGAGTAGGATTGATCGGCACCCCACCGATTATGCAAGCTTGCGCCTCAGGGCGGTGATTAGCCTCGTAGGGGGCTATCTCCATCTGTTGCCCACAGTAATCAATGACCCGCGGCTCGGGCTGCTCCTCGTGAGGCTCATGCTCTTCGGTCAGACTTATACTTATCTCTAGGCGGGACGGTGAGCCATCTGTGTTAAACAATTCCACCAGTCGCGCTTCTGAATAGTCCAAATTAAACCCATTCAGATCCCAGACCACTATCTCAAATGGTAGGGACTTATCTTCGATCTCCATTAATAAATCAATGACTTCCTGGACGGATTTATTGCACAAGTCAGAATCTGCGTTAGACATCGATCAAGTCCCTCTTTTCTGTTTCATCTTGGAGCCTTGGCTCCTGGTAATGACTGCGCAGCAAGATCAAAGGTATATGATCCATCGAACTGCTGATTCTGTTGTTTTGCTACCAGCCTAGCCTTATGGATAATCAGGGCATCGGCGAAATCCGCCTCTTTGCCTTTTACCGGCCTTGCTTTCCGATAATCATTTAACGCCATCCATACAGCCTGACCGTCTTCAAAACGAATGTTCGGCTCCTGGAATAAAGCCTTAATCACCGTGATCAGCTCAGTCTTACTGAGTTGGTATTTTTTCCCGCGTAGCGTCCAAATTGTCTCTACTAACACGACATCGGTAATTAAAACCAGGTGTTTTCCTAAAAGCAATTTCCCGGCTTTCTCTGACTGGGCGGCATCATCCTCTAGCAGATACCGCAACAGTACGTTGGTATCTATGGCGATCACTTCAGCGCGCTTTCCAGTGATTCTTGATCGGTCATGGCTGGATTAGCCTGGACTTCACGCAAAAGTCCCTTGGCTGCACCTCGGACCTTCTTGATAATGGTGAGCTGACCATCGGCCACAAAGCTCTCTACTTCGTCACCTGGTTCTATTCCCAGCGCCTCGCACTGATTTATGGGCAGTGTAATTTGCCGTTTAGAGCTGACCCGTGGCATATAATTAACCTCTTTACATAATTGGCATAGTAAAGATAGCAAAGCCTTTACTATTGCGCAATAGTAAAGTAATTTTTTTTCCCAGAAGCGCGGCTAAGTCTCTGATTACCAAGTTTCTCCCCTCCTTGATATTGCGGATTACAAAGGATATTCGACACCGTCTTCATCTGTAATTGAGATCGAGTGACCGCCATGTTCCGATACCGTAACAGCACGAGATCGCGCATTCTCCAGCGAAGTACATTCGTCCTCATACTGAACATGATCCATACCAGTCCAGGTAACCATGATAAGAGAATCCCCCGTATCGTTTTCCATCACTTGCTCCATTCGTAAGGTAACAATATCAACCGATTTAGATTCCATAATCTCAGCGCCTGATTGTTCATCGCTGCTTTTTGCATGTCCTGATGGCCTATGCAGGGGACAGGTATTTGCTGGGCCCACAGGTGGGTGCTGACGGCCATCTGGATGAAGAGATACGGGTAGGTAAATGGCCATAGGACGAACATATGGGTTTTTGCGTTCGCGGTATTATCAATGGTGTTGTACATCGGGTGCCAGACTACCAGTTGCCGAAGTACTTTGATGTTCAGTGTAACGCCGATGGCCAGGTATCCAATTAGCAGCAGGATAAACAGCCCCGGAAGGTTCGTTCCGGCTATGAACTCTATGGCTCCCATTATCAGCCACAAGCCAGTGAGGGCAAGCCAGGCCAGTCCATAGAATAGCCAGGCCTTTCTTAATGGCATACTGGGCGTACTGTACGCATCAATATTATTGTCCATAGTTCCTTTTCTTTTTGTTGGTACGTACTTCTTGATATTGTTGGTTTAGGGTTCCACTGCCCTAGGCTCTGGGTGCAAGGATCTGAATCTCTACCCGACGATTGATACTCCTGCCGCTGACTGTAGTGTTATCAGCCACGGGGCTTGTCTCACCATAGCCCTGTGTAAATATGCGGCGGGGGTCTACACGCTGGCTCTCAAGATATCGTGCTACAGAGGAGGCCCTTTTTTCGGACAGCTGCTGATTGTATTCCCGACTCCCAGTACTGTCTGTGTGCCCCGCTACCTCGATATTCGAGCGATTGAACTTCTCTAACACGATGCCGACTGAATCGAGAACCGGGTAAAATGCTTGTTTTACTTCAGTTCTATTCGTGTCGAAGGTGATGTTGCCAGGCATATTGAGCGTTATGTGTTCACCCTGACGGGTTACACTGACCCCGGTTCCCTCTAGGGCTCGCCTTAATTCGGCTTCCTGCTGATCCATGTAGTAACCAATACCGCCGCCGGCGGCGCCACCCAGGGCAGCCCCGACAAGCGCCCCTTTGCCCCGATCTTTTTTATTAACCAGGGCACCAATAATGCCCCCAGCAACAGCGCCGATCCCGGCCCCTTTTGCGGTATTACTGGTTTTGGTTTCCCGCGTGTAAGGATCGGTGGTCGTACAACCACCGATTAAGAATGCAATCATCAAGGGTGCTATAAGTCGATTAGGCTGCAAAATCCTTGTCTCCCGTGCTAGGTTATCTCTCATCGTTAATGATCTAGTGGCTCTTTATTAGCAAAGCCATCTCCAAATTGCAGCCAGGCGGGATTGACATTCAAAGCCACAGCTATTGCGCTGAGAACGCGGGGCCTTGTGCTGTGTCCATTCTCAATCTTTTGGATGACGGCCTGATTGGTTCCCGCCATGGCGGCTAGGTTTGATTGAGTAAATCCAACGCCTTCACGTAGTCGCCTAACTCGTACTCCAAGGCCTTTTTCCGCCGCCAGATAAAGAGCTGTTCTCGCCTTGGCCATATCATTTTTCACATAATGCTGTTCAAGCCTCGATGCACAACGTTCCAGAGCCCTGAGGGCGTTTTTTATGCCTGGATCATCCAATGACTCCAATCTTTCAGCGGTCATTTGCAGTGTTTCGATGGCGTCATCGATACCTTGTTCTATATCGCAAGTTATCAACTGATTGATGGTGTGTTTCACTTGCTGTGTGTCATTGCTCTTATCCATGTGTTTCAACACTCCGTGTTCACCGATCTTTTCTTTGAATGAGCTTGGTTTAGCAATTCTTCACGTGCGACTGGGGTTTCTCTTGGTGCCGTGATACCGATCTTCACTGTTTGTCCGGTCACCTGCAGAACGGTCACGATCACATCGTTGCCGATGTGAATCTCCCGCTCGCCTGGCATTGGAGTTCTATTTAAAATCAACATTGTCTTTCCTTAGCCTGAATACGGCTCTCTAAACTGAATGTCCTTATTCACAAACACGTTAAATCGATAGCCCGGTCTGACCTTGATGGTGGGTTGCAGGTTGAGGTTCTTTCGTAGTAGCCGATCCGAAGTTTGTGACATTTCCCGCGCAATGGCTGTTTGTGCGTTTTCTTCGTTTTGGTTCTTGCTGCTGTCTTCACTGGCAATGGCGTACCCAGCACCGATAACAGACATCAGCAAGGCGGAGCCAAAGATCCGAAAATAGTGGTGGTCCACTTGGTCATTGAACCCGGCATAGCCGGCCATGTCATTACCCGGCATGGTGCCCAGTTCCAGAGCCGAGGCATCGGGAAACACCAAGCGTTTCCAGACCACCAAGGCACGATCCTGTCCATAGGAAACATGGCTGTCATAGGTGCCGACCAGCCGGGTACCCTGGGGGATTATCAAATAGCGGCCCGTGGCCGTGTCATAAACGTTTTGAGATACTTGGGCAATGATTTCACCCGGCAGATCGGAGTTAAGCCCGGATATCATCGAGGCGGGTATCACGGTGCCGCTACGAATCAGCAACTGCGACAGCGCCTTGTCCCTGCCGTTCAGCAGCTGGGTTTTAGGAATCTGGCGATTCAGAAAGGCGTTTTTGCCCTCTTGGTTGTTCGGGTCCGCTGGATCAAGCCCGGCACCGCCGGCGGCGGTGGCCCCCAAGCCGGCTCGCGCCAGGGCCGCCTCATAGGCGGCTTGGCGAGGGTCTACATTCCGGACGCTGTTACTGCTTGATGCGGTATCCAACTCTCGCGTAAATGAAACCTCTGTCGGCGCTTCCAACGCGCCATATTTCATCTGCAGGCGCTTTTGCGCCTGGCGTTCACGCTCTTGCTCTAACAGGCTCGGATTATGATGCCGCGGTGGTGCGGGTGGTGTTGCCTGCTGTGCAGAGGCCGGCACGTCGGTTTTTGGCGCGGATGGCCCTTCTTCCTTAGGTCCGGGTATCTCCGCTCCTGTGTAAGGACCAGTCATCTTACCCGGTGCCGTGGTGTCGGCGGTACGCCTCACCTCGCTACTCTTTTCTTCCAGGGACATCGTCTTACTTCGCTGATTCATGGAGTAGGCCAGCATCACCACAATCAAGGAGCCGATACCGATAGCGATATAGAGCGGGAGCTTATTGAGGCGTCTAATCCCGGTGGGTTTAGGCCGGAGAGATATTCCTGCCGGCGTCTCTTCTGCCGCCATACTCATTACTCACCTCCTTTCGAGGTTAGTTGAGTAAACCGGCTATTGGGGGTCATTCCCTCCGTGGTCAGCCGATAGGAGCGGTTGATAATGTTTTTATCGACCACCAGCGATACCAAGACGCCCTTCTTACCGATATTATCAGTCCGGACTTCCAGAGTTGTCCCGCGAAGCTCCTCCGCTTCACTGAATGATGAAACCCCGTAGCCTTTCTTCCGTAACGCCTCAGCGAGGGCTTGACCAATTGCGCCCTGCCCTTTCAAAACAAACACCGTGGATACGTTAAACTGTGTGGCGATCAGCGCCGACCAGTCTTTCGCTATGGTTGAGGCATTGCCGGCTTCGACCTTCGCCAGGTCGTCCCGGATGGCGACGGATTGGCAGCCCACCATAAACAGCGCGACCAGACTAATCCCTAGCATGGCGACTTTATTCATCCCTCTGTCCTCTTGATCGTGATTTTCTGCTGTTCAGACCCCACACCGGAAATCAGCACCGCCTCATCAAACAGACTGTCCACGACGAAGCGTTCCCCATGCATGCGGTAGTTCACCAGGCGATCCTGTTTCCCGTCCTTGACCAACAGGATCGGTGCGTCTCGGAATTTTGATTCCCTCGGGAGATCGATATAGGTATGAGTACCGTCATCGAAGACGCGGACCGGTCGCCAGTGGCTATCCCCTTCAATCGTATATTTGAAATTGAGGTCTTCAATGTGCATACCGATCTGTGGCATGGTTTCGAGTTTTTCCTTTTGTTCTAGCTCCTTTTGCTGGACGGCATATTGCGCCCAGGCCCGCTCTTGATCCTCCGGATACTCAAAGGCGACCTGTGGCATCCAGCTCTTTTTGTCGGACACCAGGCGCAAGTGATACGTCCGACGGTCCGTGGTGATGAGCAGTGTCGTTTCAAGATTAGCTTCTAGCGGCTTAACGATCGCGTGGGTGGTGGGCGCGATCTCCGGCCCGGAACTTGCCGGCGATATCTTCCAGCGTACTGTATCGCCCAGACGGACATGCTTGACCGTTTCCCCCGGCTGCAGGGCGATATCGCAGAGCCTCAGTGGGGCGCAGACGATGGTTGGCAGGGATTCACCGTAAGGAAATATGACAGTGCCGTTATCCGCCTTTTTGGGCGTGATTGGATGCTTCATCCAAGCCGCCGCCAGTTTCAGCGCCTCCTTATCTTTGGGTTCCAGGCTGGTGCCGGATACCGTGCAGGCGAGGGCCATGAGCGCGGCCAGTGCGAATGTCCGTTTCATTGGTGATCTCCTTGAGTGTTCAATATTTCAGACCAAGACAGCTCATCAACGAACAACCCGACCGGGTTGGTGCTGAGTTGATCCGCATTGTCTGCTTGATGGGTATAAGAAAGTTTCATAGCGCTTTGATAGAATTGGATGCGCAGTATCTTGCCTTTGCGCGAGCGTGTGGTTTCGGTCCATTCGGCTTGCCAAATGTCCTCACCGATTCTGAGCAGCGATGTGACCTCGACATTCACCAGTTCCGATTGTGCTCGCTTGAACGGGTCGCTCTTCTGGTAATACTCATTGAGCGTCATGTAGGCGGCAGAGGCCGTGGACAGATGCGCGTAAAGATCGAATGCACGGTTCTTTTGAACCATGACATCCATGGTAATATTGCGCCAATTCTCAACAAACCGGGCCAGCAGTGCCTTGGTGACGCGGGGATCAATCTTGCTGCCCTCCGTCGCTGGTCCGACCGCATGGGCACGGCCCAGCTGATCCACCTCGACGATATAGGGAATGAACTTGGATTGTTGTGCCAGGTAGAGCGCCCCACTCACCGAGATAATCGCCAACAGCATGGCGAAAAGCGCAATTACGCGCCAGGTAGCCGCTTGTGATATGTAGCTGCCGTAACGCTCATTCCACTCACGTCTGGCGTTCAGGTATGGGTTGTTGATTTCTGTGGTGGACATGTTCCGTTATCCTTTCTCGATGCTGTTGCTATTGCCTGCCTTCAACTCTTTCTCAGCGGCTTTCATGGCATCCGCCATACGATGACTCATGCCGCTTTTCGGCCCAGCCATGGAGCCACGCCGTACCGATTCTCCTCCCTGCTCTTTCATGGAAGAGACCAGGTTGGAGACGGCTTGCCGCCCTACCCCGCTCATACCTGTGGCACCTTGCGTTTGGGCGAGTTGTACAGCGTTCTTGACCGCCGCCGCACCGCCAGCCAGGCCAATACCCGCCGCTACCGCGCCGGCACCGGCTCCCGCAACGCCTCTTGCTACCTGCCCGGAGGAGCGCATTAGGCTATCGCCGGTACTGAAGGACAGTCCCGATACCAGGTTTTGGAAGATGGTTGGGATCTCGGCCACCAGAGCCAACAGAACCACCGAAACACCGATGGCCACCAACACCTGGTTATCGGTATTGCTCCAGTTGGCCACCCAGCCATTTACGAAGGATTGACCGATGCCGATAATCAAAATGATGACGAAATATTTCAGGCCCACGCTGAAGGCGTAGATGAAATATTTCAGTGCATGCTCCGAGGTAAAGCGGCTGGCCCCGAAGCCGAGCAGGATCATGCCGGCATACAGGGTGATCCAGATCTCCACCAGCACCATGAGCAGTTTGGCGGCGATCAGTGCAAAAACGATGGCGACGACACCACCTGCCAGGATCAAGCCTAACGAATCGGTGGTGTTGTCCCAAAATGAGATTGTGGACCACATTTTCTTTGCCAGTGAAACCCCCGAATCAAACACATCTGAGGGAGAGACTGTGCCCATACCGCCACCGTCTATACTGGCTTGTCCGCCCAGCTGGCCCAGTGAGGCCACGATATCTTTTGCCCACTGTCCGCCGAACTGCAGCAGGGTCAAAAACCATCCAATAAAGATCACCCGATAGGTGATCTCCGCCAGCACTTCGCCCAGTTCAGGGTCACGTAGGGCCAGGGTGATCCCGGTCCAGACTATCTCAAGTAGGGCCAAGGCAAAGAACAGCCAGAGGGCTGCATTGCTAATAACAGTGCTCCAACTGGCGGCGGCGGTTTTGTATTGTAGGGCGACGGTATCGAGTAGATTGTTTTCAGCGATCTGGCTCAAGGCAATGTTGGGGAGTACCGCCGCGAGCAATAATCCTATCAGCAAGAAATAACGGTATAAATGGTGTACGTTCCGTGTCATTGAAAGTCCTTTTATTCACGCATGAAGTATTTTGGCTGGGTAGAACTTTAAAAGTCTTTTGAATCAAACTTCTTTCCATCGCCCACGATAGTTCCGCCGGTATCTTTTTGGATCTTCGGTGGTTCTTGCTTCTCCTCCCTGACGGTCACATCGATCTTGCCGTCCACATGGACCGATGCCTCGGGGTTACTATCGCAACCGGCTGTCAACAATAAGGAGAGAAGCAGTAAGCCGTAGGATTTTTTCATGGTTGCTCCCCTTTAAAAGCTACTAGGACCGAACTGTGCTCCGTCACCTACGATAGTGCCGGTCGGCCCACCGTAAAATTTTTCGGTTCGGGCTTGGCGGGCGGCATCCTTACTGGCTTCGCCGGCCAGGTAATTGCCCTGCAGCTGGATTTGCGACATCACCAGCTCGCGTAGCTTCTGGTTTTGCCGGACTTGCTGCATGGATATCTGGTTGCCAACCTGTAGGGCCCGCATCCTGCCTGTGGCGGTTTGCGACATGTTTTCCAGCTGGTTCAAGGTGGCCTCCTCAGAACTGAATTGGCTGGCCTGAAGGTTGGCGGACTTCAGGGCACCGTGAATGCCGTCGCGCTGGGTGGTGTACCAGACCTTGTAATCGGCGCGATAGCTGCTTGGACCATAGGATGAGGCCACATAATTGTTGTAACCCTGGAACCGGCTACTGAATTGGGCGTCGAGGTTGCTCATGCTGTATGCAATAGCTTGCCCCTGCTGAACCACGGCGGCGAGTTGCTGCAGCTCCGGAAACACATTGCCCCAAACCTGATTGGTCAGGGTGCCTGTGTTATCGAGCATGTTTTGATACATGCTCAGCTGGTTGGCGATCATGGAAATCTGATTGTTGATCTGATCGACCATCTTGGCGACTTGGGTCACCTCCTCGCCATAGATCCCCACCAGTTCGGCATTGTTGGCGATCTGGGTGATTTCCAACGCCCCGCCAGAGAGTCCACCACCACCGGCATAGGCCGCCGGCTGGATCAAGGCACCGATCAGTAATACGCTCGCTAATTGATGCGATTTCATGTTTGTACCCCTCTCTCTTTCATCCATTCCAATTGCCATCCATCACCACACTGCGCTTCAAAGCGTTTGACCTGGGCGACCTCTTCTTTGCCCGACACCGCCACAAATGAGAGCGCTAACGGCCCCAGGTCAAGCCGGTATCGGCGTTGACCCAGGGGCGAGCTATAGTAGTAGTCCCGTTTTGGTGTCAACTGACTGATTATCTTAAGCTGTGTACTGTTGATGCCCAGCCGCTGATAGAGCGCGGCGGACTCCTCTTCCAGAGCTTGCGGATTGGCCAGATATATCTTGGTCAAGCAGCTCTCATTAATCACATCGAGAATCCCGCTGTGGGCGGCATCGGTGAGTGATTGGGTCGCCAGGACCACCGCGCAATTGGCCTTACGCAGCACTTTGAGCCATTCGCGGATCTTGGCTCTAAACGCAGGATGCCCGAGCATCACCCAGGCCTCGTCCAACGCGATCATTGCCGGCTGACCCTTGAGGCGCTTTTCAATCCGGTAAAACAGATAATCCAGCGCCGGGAGTACCGCCCGCTCACCGAGCCCCATTAAGTGACCGACTTCGAATATCTGAAAGTGTCCCGCTTTCAGCGAGTCACTTTCGGCGTCGAACATCTGCCCGAATGGTCCCTCCGTGGTGTAGGGTTCAATCGCGTCCTTGATTTCTGGCGATTGGACAGTGGCGTGATAGTCGGTCAGGGTTTGATGGTGGGAGCCTTTCAGCAGCAGTAGAGATCGATGGATCTCCTTGCGATGCTGAGGGGTCAACTGGACACCCTGCAACTCAACCAGCATTTCAATCCACTGCGAGGCCCATGCGAGATCCCTTTCGGTCTGCAGGTCTTTGAGTGGTGCAAAAGCAATCTCAGCCCCGTCGCCGCCTATATCATAGTGATCACCACCGAGACCCTTGGTCAGAGCGTAGGCGGAATAGTCTTTATCAAATCCAAACATTGTGGCGTTGGGGTAGCGTAAAAACTGCGCCATGATGAAGGCCAGCTTGGTCGATTTTCCCGACCCGGTTGGGCCAAGCATCAAGGTATGACCGATATCACCCACATGAAGGTTAAAGCGCCACGGAGTCGAGCCATCCGTAGCCCCGTAAATCAACGGCGGGCTTTTGGGTGGATAAAACGGACAGGGGTTGTGATCTCTACCCGCCCAGACCGAGGTCAGTGGTAACAGGTGCGCCAGGTTAAGGGTGTGCATCGGAGGGCGGCGGATATTCTGCACACCATGCGATGGCATGGAACCCAACCACGCCTCCAATGCGTTGATCGTCTCCAGCCGTGCGCCAAAGCCCAGATTACGGATCAACGTGATGACCTGCTTGGCCGACTCTTCGACGGTGGCCACATCTTCATCCATCAGAATAATGACCGAGGTATAGTAGCCATAACGCACGATACCGCTTGCAGCTTCCGCCTTAGCGTTGACCACATCATTGGTCATGTCCCTGGCGTCCAGGTCGATCTTGCCGTTCTGAGTGTTGAACATCTGATCGCGCATGGTGCGTTCTTTCTGTTCCCACACCTTGCGAAATCGCTCTAACTCTTGTTCCGCCTCATAGGCCTCCAGGTAGATGAAGCGGGTATTCCAGCGATAGGAGATCGGTACTTGATCAAGGTGGCTTAGCACATCGGGGAAGGAGTCCTGGGGGAACCCATCGAGGGCGACTACCCGAATATGGTTCTCTCCCACAATTGGCGCGATACCGCCCCGAAGATCCTGGCTACCGATGACGGTATCCAGGTACATCGGCACGCTGGGGAGGTTGATCGGCTGACGAATGCCGGTACTGATCCAGTGCAGATAAGAGAGCAGTTCATCCCTGATCTGGTTTTCCCCTTGCTCACTGACAAAAGCGTGGCCTTTTAGGCGGGTCATCTGGAAGAAGGCCCCTAGCCTGTCTTCCAGCTCCGCAACCGTCGCCGTGAACCGCCTCAGCTCCGCCGTCGCGCTGTGCGTTTGGGTCTTACCGTCCTCCTCGTAAACGTAGTTTCGGAGTTTTGACTTGCCGCTGGTGGGCGGTAGATAAGTGAGAAACAGCACGTGGAGCGATTCGTAGTAGTTGCCATGTTGCTCGAACAGCGCGCGACGCTCTTCATCAATCAGGCGACTGATGGGATCGGGAAAGTGGGATGCCTCCCGGTTGGCATAGGCGGCTACCGGAGTACGTATGCAGTCATGGTGCGTCATCCACCCAGATCCCAGCATAGACAGCGCGGTATTGACCTGGGCCGCTTGGGCGTTACGTTGTGACGGCAAGGCACTGGATAGATCGTCGCCCCGATAGATCCAGCCTGCCGTAAAGCTACCATCCTTCCCCTGGATGATGCCGTCCTCGATTTCCGCGGCATAGTTCAGGAGATCCGGAAACCCCTTCAGGGTTTGACGAAATTGTTTTAACGCCAGCATGGTTTAGTCTTCCTTTTCTGTGACTCTTTGACCGTCCTTGGGGATCTCGCCGGGTAGTAGGCCTGGTATTGCCGGTGTCGTATGTATATTTTGGACATCATCGGATCGGCCTTCGCCATTTCGCGCAAGGCGTATATGCCGCCGATCCAAAACAAGATCCCGATAAAAGCACTGGGCCAGTTCATAAAAATGAAAATGAAACAGGCGCAGATCAAACCCAGGAACAGAAACAGTTCACGTTCGGCTCCGGCTATAAGCCGGGGTCGCGTCAAAGAGCGGCGGATTGGTACGGTGATTAAATCCTGCTCTTGTTTCATGAGCTAAATCACCGCGCCAGTAGCACCGAACAGCGTGGTCAATACGTTGGTCGCTGCAACAATCAGCGCAATGACCAGCACAATGATGATCAGCTTTCTGGCGAAGTCATTCACTTCACCACCCCAGATCAGCATTGCGCCGGTAATGACAATGGCGATGAGTGAGATTGCCAGGGCCACTGGTCCGGTGATTGAGTTGGTGATAGTTTGGAGTGGGTTTTCCCACGGTAGGCCAGTGGCGGTGCCGGCGGTAGCGTCCGTAACCATGAGGGCGAAAATTAATCCGACCCAGAATATTTCCTTATATCGCGTGAACATGAGAAACCTCTTGGACTGTTTCAAATTGGTATTCCCCCTCACGCAGCTTCTGGAGCCAGCACACCTCTTTGACTTGAGGTGGTGATCCCTCCTTGCGCTTGGGCATATAAATGACTAGATCAACAGCATTGGCGATAGCTTGTCTTTTATCTGTGCCGGGTAGTCCCTCCTCTACGTATTCTTGAAATTTATGCACTCCCTCCCGTGCCGAATTGGCGTGTAAGGTGAGTACCCCGCCTTCATGTCCGGTATTCCAGGCCTGAAGCACAACGGATGCCTCGGCACCTCGCACTTCACCGACAATAATTCTGTCCGGCATTTGCCGCATGCCGTTGCGCAATAGCGCTCGCATACTGACGGTTTCAGTAGCGAGTTTGAATGACCGATCGGGGGAGCTGCATTGCAGCTCTGGGGTGTCTTCGAAGATCAATATGCGATCTTCTGGTGTGGCGCGGGCAATCTCTTTCAGGATGGCGTTGGTGAGTGTGGTTTTACCGGAACCTGTACCTCCCACCACAAGGATGTTATAGCGGCTGAGTACCGCGCTTCTAATCGCGGCACACTGTCGTTCATTCATGATGCTCTGATCGACATAGCTTTCTAAGCTAAAGACGACACGGGCGGGTTTACGAATGCAGAACGTTGGGGCGGTACTGATGGGTGATATATCACCGATGAAACGCTCGCCGCCGGGTAGTTTGGCTTCAACGACCGGGGAGTCTTCGGTGATGGTACTGTGAACCAATGACGCGACTGTGCGGATCAGGCTGATTGCCTGATCCGGCTCCATGTCTCCGGCATATTCCTTGGCTTGCCCTGCCCGGTTTATCCAGATCTTGCCATCATCATTGAGATAGATGTCACTGACCTTGGGATCTTCCAAAGCGGTGGCAATGAGTATGCCTAGTTCCGTGTTGAGCTTCCGCCGAAGGCGGTTTAAACGATCCATCGTCATCCCTGCTTTAACTTGCAGGGCAAATATATTACACAGAAATTAAACTGTAAAGTCCTTTTTTTCCCTATAAATAATTAATTATTACAATTAATTAAACAAGAAAGTCTGCAATTAATAATAATAAAAAGGCTAATATATAATACTTAATATTATTTATTATACTTACGAAATAAGCGATTATACAGGTCACTAGGATTTTTACTATTCAGGATCCCCGATTATTTTTGTTGTGTGACGAATAACACATAAACCTCAACACCCAACACTTTGGCGATAGCCTCTATTTTGTCGATGGAGATATTCACCTTGGAATGCTCCACCATGCCGACAAAAGATCGAGAGAGTCCGGATGCCTCCGCCAGCTGGTTCACCTGCATCCCTTTTATTTTTCTGAGTCGCCGGATGTTTTGTGCCAATACGTCTCTTGTTTCGGACATTGTCATGCTCCCACGGCCGGGTTCTTGCCCCGTTTTTATGATTATCTGATACGCTTATTGTCCATGAAACCGCTCTCCGGTTTCCAGTACTGTTTTCTCTTCGAAATATCACGGTATCTCATTGGCGTACTTGATATTTATGATGGTGCTTCAGTGCCTCCTTCCGTGTGAATTGTATGCAAACCCTAACCGGCCTCGACGACGCGCAAGGGGTTCACTTCGTTCAGTCTGCGTTCCCGTGTCCTCGCTGCGCTGCGGGCCGCTCCATCCACTGGCCTGACCCCTGGCCCCTCGCCTTTCCTGCCGGTTGACCTGGTTGCACATTCACACTGCAAAAGGAGCTACACCATGAGCACAAACAAATCCAAAAGACCCTCACTGATCGCCTACACCGTGACCGGAGAGGGAGAAAACACCTTCTTCCACAAGATCGGTGCTGCCTGGTCCAACAGCAAGGGCGGCTATCAGATCAAACTGGCTGCGCTTCCGGTGAATGGTGAAATCGTTCTCCTGCCGCCTAAAGAGGAATAACAGCACAACGGCCGGGCTTCGGCCCGGCCAGAAAAAGGAGATAGAGATGGGAATTCTGCTGACCATTACGATTATTGTTGCCATGGCCTACTTGGTGGGATTCATGGTCGGTCTTATATTGGGTGCTATTTGGTTGCTGCTTGGAGAAGGGTTGAATAGCATTTTCAGCAATCTCCTATTCAATCAAAAATGATGGTTGATAGCCTTTGTTTCCTTGTCCATCAAAATCAAATTCATAAACAATTACAGGCCCTATCCCCTGGTGCTGTTGGCCAAGGTAAAAAAGGAAACTATTTGGGCATGCAGCGAATACATGCACAGTTGCTCCGAAATTATCGATCTTTACTTCACGAATAAATTGAGCCAGCTGCTGCGCGAGCTTGGAAGAATGCTGTCCTCCGGAAATACATTGCTGCCCGGGGCCCGAATGCGGCATCGCTGTTACCATGTGCCCCACACTAGGCAAAGATGCATCAATATAGCGCTGCATGTGCGCTTCAACAGACTGAGTAATGCTGATGCCGACCGCAATATCAGGTGAGCCGCCCAGGGTATTGTTCGTAATCTTTAATGCATCTCCCGCGGTCCTGTCGTCCGCGCACCAGGCCCTGAGACCGCCAACTATGCCCTTTTGCATTAGCTCTAAATGAATGCCTGATTTCACATGATAAACCGTGCCTGCTAGGTAAGCGATCGACGCGTGTGCGTTCATCACAAGACGAAGGTCAGATGATCGATGCGCCATATCTGTAAGGAAAGATTCAACAAGAGGTTTGATGTCGGCCTGCCATTCCCTACCCTCTTCAAGGTAGCGTTGCCGAAACAAGTGATTGAGATGCAGTGTGTTATCCGGTTCCGCCGAAACCAGATCAGTTGCGAGCCCTAAAAAACTGTGAATCGCAATTAATAACGATCCCACCGGCTCAATTGGTGTCCCAACCCATAGCCCTTCTTCCTTGGCCACCTCTACCAAATTCCCCCTATTAAAAGTATCAATCTTGCGCCCATTTAGTTTTTGAGCTAGATCGTCGTAACGAAAATCTGACCTTGCATCATTGTCAGGCTTTAGGCCAACAGCAACCGCGTTAGTATTAACTTCTTGCCGAAGCTCCTCGAGCGATCGGTAACCGTCAAATATTCGCAGCTTGGACAAGATCGGTTTGAGTTGCTGGTCACTCTCTAATTTCAGGTGCTTGCGCCAGCAGGCGCGAACACTTCCCATTAAGCTATTGTCCGTCCTGGTGCTAAATAACTTCTCCAACAGGATGGAATGATCATTCTTAGAGATCAGGCCTGACAATGGATCGGAGTCGGCGATCCGGTCGGTGGTCAGAAAAACGAATGCAGATCCATCTGGCTTTCTGGTCACGGCATCCCTCAGCCTTTGGAGCAAGGACACACTTTTGGCAGAGATAAATTGAGGATCAGTGAGGTGTTCGAAACCAAAACGACCACCAGCACTGACGTGCCACTTTATCTGATAGCATTCCTCGGTAATACGCTCCGTCCCGCCACGGGGAATTGGCGTGTCATATAGCACGACAACATCATCAAACCCTTTGGGGCTGGCAGATTCAAATATCACCTCGTGAACATGGGTTTCTGGCCTAAGAAGTTTAAACGCGTGCAACCAAAAAATACGCGCTTGGTAGTTAAAGCCATTGTGAATTGCCGTCGTCGTGTTTGCCAAAGAGGTCTACCTCATTCAATAGCCCGGCCTCTTCGACCTAGGCTCTCGTCGTCTCTTAGAATGCCCGCTCCCACGGTACCATTGGGTAGATACACTGTAACGCTACCCTCCAGGGACCTAGAGGCATCTAAGCGTGCGATCATTAAGATGAGGAAGTTTGCGCCCGTCTCCCCATGGCAAGTGAGATCAATCATTGTGGCATGGTCTCGCTTGCTTGGGGCCGGTGCAAACAGTGGGTGTGAGTGCCATTCCCCAAGATAGTTAAATTGTTGATATCGGTGCTCCGTTCGTGAAAAGAAATTGCAGAGAGAATATAGTGCCCACTTTGCATTTCGTACGAAACTCGCCACCAAACCTCCTCGTCGCTGAAAAGTCATTTCAGCTATCCGGAACTCACCTGGTGCCAATTGCTCCCCCATCACGATTCCACCAATCTCGTGGCTACCGGCTCTCTCAAGCTCGTCAATTAGGCGCACTCGCCATTCAGCTGGCAGTGTCAGTTTTACCACGGCTCACAAGGTCTTCAAATAGTTGCTTAACAAAGTCGAGTCCGGCTGCGTGTGTTGAGCTGTCCATGGGGGAATCGGATGTCCATGACCCAATATCGTGAGAATCGATGGGGAACACCTGCAACGGTTGGTCAAAGATCCATTGTCTTTGGAGGCCAACAAGATAAGCCGGATTTGGAAACCTGCTCGGTTCCCGCTCGAGCAGAGTATCGGCTACGAGCTGGCAAGCCAGGTGTGCAATAGTTGATACTTCGGCATCCGTGGCAATAATTGGTGATTGATTGCTCCGCTCAATCGCATAATTGGCTCCCGTTTCCGGAGATATGGCGTTTTTCTCCTTAGCAATGCGCCCCGCCGCATCGTTGATCGCTTGGCGAAGAGTGAATGGTTCGGGGTCTCTATCGGGCCTCGCACGTGCAATTAGACCACCTATACCACCCGCGTAAATCTCCAACCAAACCAGCGGGCGGCGCGATTGCCTTGCAATATGTGCACACAGATTAAACGCATCAGCGTTTGCAGTCGCATCAATAATCACCGAGGCGTTCCCCATGGCCGCTGTTGCCGATGCGGCTGTAGTTGCTGATTCTTGCCCGGCCAACCGCACGCGGTGACGGTAAACTTCTATCTTGGAGTTGACTAAGGCTAACCGATCCGCAACAGCATCTACTTTATGCTGGCCAACATGGCGCCAGTCACTGTCATTCCGGACTAAATTATCTGGCTGCAGGAGATCGTCATCGATCAAGACAAACCTATTCACGCCTGAACGTGCCAAAGACGTTGCGATCTTACTGCCTACTGATCCAAGCCCAACAATAGCAACGGTCGTGTCAGATAATTCAGCGCTGTCTGGGCCTAAACGCACGCTGGCGGGTGATGTTTCAGCAATAACCGTTGAACACAACCAAAGCTTCTGGCGACTACCCCAGCGCATTGTGAGCTGCCATGAGCTATCTGCCGAGCGCATCAGCACAAAATCAACTCGGGTTTCACACAGTGGGTCGGATTCGCCATCCAGAATCGGTAATGTCTCCCCATCAAGATAGGATGCTAGCGCCTCTGCATTCGAAAGAGCATCAGTTAGCGCCGCCTCCTGATTGCCTCCCTTTACTAGTCCTATGACGCTAAATCCGTGACGAGAGAGTTCTTCAGGAACTTCGCTAAAAACTAACGGACCATTGCCCTGAATCTCAAGCTTGAAGAGAAACACGATGGAGGCTTCGTTATGGTATATCTGTCTAAAGTGTGCAATCGCCCAATCGCCGTCTTTGACGCCACCAAGCTCTGCCAATGCTGCGGGCGTTATGATAAACCTGACGTACTTTCCGCGCTGTTCTTGCCCTTGAGTTACGGAATGGCGAGATGGAATGACAGTCGCGCCTTCAGTTCGACGCGCCTCTTCATCAGCCAAAAGTCGATGGGCACTCACAAGCATATCTGCAGCAGTATTCTGATCGCGGTGCCAATTGTCTGGTCCAAGCTCAAGGCAAAGGTCACCACCCACACCATATTGATGACTGGACCAGCAAGCCGGCTGGCGAGGTCGCACTGACGGGGGTGCACTGGGATAATGGGAGGGGAACCGGACTCTAACCTCGTATCGCTCCCCTGAGTGTAAGCATATAGAGCAATCGAGAGTTACGTCTGCACCATCGATCTGCCAGTAAACTGAGTCAAGCCATGAGGTTTCTGTCGCTAGCTCCTCGACCGTCGCACGCTCTCTTTCCAGTCGAGCCAGATCGGTTAAGAACCACACAATTACGCAAACCCCTCCGGTGTGTTTCGCGGACGCACGGGATGATCAGGGAAAGTCAGGCCAGCTCCAACAGTGGTCGACTCCATAAGTCCGGATTCCTTTCCGACCGATGGCTTGGGAAAACGTTTACCAAAGAGCTTCATCCACCCTTCCGTTGCTTGCTCCTGGTCTACCAGTGACAGCGCCTTGCGTCCGATAGCGGCATGTTCTACCACCTTGTTATAGAAGCCGTTGAAAGAATCGAAACTTACGCCTGCAAGGACGTTGTTGCCCGGCAAACTCGGATCTTCCAGCCAGGGTACTGAGTAGTAGCGAATGTCGTTGGCATAGCGCACCACAATTTTCTCCAGCATTTGAACAAATAGCTCACCATAATGTTTTTCATCTGGGTTTATGCACTCCGCAGCAATCACTTCAAGCACAAACCCTTTCGGCCTCTTGCCAACTGTCCCATTTTCTCGGCGCCACCACTTAAATAGTTTGACGAGGGGTTTAAAGCGCATGCTGCAGCGATTGTTTATGTCACTTGTCCAATGTGTGTGTCCAGGCGGATTGGTTCTGAGCCATTGCTGCTGTTGCCGATCAGCGATGTAATACTCGCCTGTCCCGGTTGGGTCAATTAGTGGTACCACATCCATATCTACCAATTGGGTAGATACTGAAACTGAGCGAGCCTGGCGGTTGGTCGGCGTGTAATGCCGTGTCAATGCCTTGTGAATTGCGTCGACCACATCACCAGGGTGATCATTGAACCGATAGTCGGTAACTACGATAATATCGACGTCCGGACGCTTAATTCTGCCGCCCTTAATTTGTGGCCGAATGGCGGTTTCCCTTTTATATGAGCCTGACAAGAAGGTGGTGCGATGGCGTGAACCGAAGTCGACATCCGCCTGGAGTATTTCACGTAAGCGGTTTTGTGCACTCGAAGCGTTACTTTTTGTGGTTGGGCTGGGCTCTATGTCGGCCAGGAATTCGGAAAATCGAGAGTTTGGAGTCACCTTTGCGCCTCTTGCATTCCGTTAAGAGTCATTAGTACGTCGGGCAGTGAATACTGCACATTCGTTCGGATTGATGCCTCGTATACATCGGCAAATTTCTCAGTATGTGGGTCCGGCAGGTAAGGATAGAAGTCCCACTCTGTGGGACGGGCCATCCACAAATTTAGCTGACGAAAGAAGTCTAACCCGCGACCTGCTGATTACAAAGCCTGAAGATGGATGCCAATTCGAGAGTCTATACTCTATTCACTACAACAACGCCATCTGAGCCTTCTCTTCAAATCTGAACTCAAGGCGGTCTACCGCCCTACCCTTCTTGATCGGTTTCCACTCAATATGCAGCGATGTTTTCTGGTTCAACTCATTCACCGCGGGCTGGATCACCCGTGCCTTCAGGTTGGTGAAACGGTCATATTTGCCCTGCAGCTGCAGGCGATTTCTCAGGTCTTGCTCCGTGATAATGAAAAGCCCGGTCCCGGTAAACTGGGCCAGCATTTCATAAAGCCTGATCGAATAGGTGGAGGAGAGTTCCGCTACCTCGGCCAGGCGGTAGCTGGTGAAACGCTTGTGTAGCATTGTGATATAGGGTGCTATCTCTGGCGAAAATCCCAGCTTGACCTTGCCCTCCCCTTTTCGATATTCCGCTGAGTAGACCCAGCGCATCCTTTTCTTTACTTCGCCTTCGATCTTGCGGATATCCCGTTCATACAGCTTGTTCACGGCGTCTTCCATTTCCCTATAGGCGCTCTTCATGTCGGTATTGAACAGGTCGCTAAATTCGTCCACCGAGAGCGTGAATAGGTTGTCCTTGGGTAATGGCTTTCGCCCATCCAATTGAGCGGCACAGGCAAGGATAATTCGCTGTTCATTGAGCGTGAGGCTGTATGATGCCTCGATCAGCGCGTTCGCCTTCGTAACTAAACGACTCGAGATAGAAGATCTGGCAACCTTTCCTACCTCCTTGTGATTAGTCATGTTTGTTCCTAGGCGATATGTAATTTGGGCTAGTCTATGGCAATATGCTACAAATGTAAACGCATGTAGCATTAGCCGGATATCTGTAGCAGCAAAGTGAATTCCAGGCCTCATATAGAGGGGGTTGAGGGGATGCCGTCAATTTGTAGCATTTCAGTTCAAGCGCATTAACCGCAAATCTGTAGCATTTGAATTATTTGGGGTATGGGTATCTGTATAGGTTGCTTCAACGAACACCGTAAATATGTAGCATTTGGAACCCCATCACTGGCCGCTAATTTGTAGCATTAGAGATTATTTAAAATAATTCGCCTTTAAATTCCTGATATATGTGAATATTGTTCTTTAATAGCCTGAAACCAGCGCCATTACTGGCTTTTTTCCTCCTGTGGATAACGCCGTAAATTTGTAGCATCAAGCCGCTTAACTGTAGTATTAAACCGTATTTTTGTAGCATCCCACCGTAAAATTGTAGCACGTGGCCAGCCTAACCTGTTGTATTTACTGAGTAAAAACACCTCTTAAAAACAAGTATAAAAACATTAAAAAACAAGAAAGAGTCCTGCGGCTGTGGATAACTCAAATCATACTCAAAAGAAGGACGCCCTTTTCACATAACAACGCCTACCCTTCGCCATCCATGGCTTCGCCCCTTCGGCCTTTGCACACCATCCATGGTGTGCTTCCGTTCTCTAAATAAATTTAGATACGAAATTCCAATCTCCATTCTTTTCCCAACATCTTCTAAGGACTGTTCGTCTCCGACTCACAGAAATAATCCAAATAGGTTCACTACGTTCACCCGTACCTTCCACCACTTATCCAATTCACAGCCACCACAAAATAAATACTTTAATGAGTGTTCGCCTCTGGCTCACACAACCAATAAAACCGGTTCGCTAATCGCTCACCAAAAAGCGTCTACAAGTAAGGGCCGGCGGGCACTCTCCTTTTTACGCCTTCTCATGCCTTGTGCGTTCTCCTACCCGCCGATCTATACAATCTTGACTCGTTTGCAGCCTCGAGAGCCCCCCTCTTTTTTGGGGCTCTATGCCCCTCTTATTGAGCTTCGCCATTCTTGAGAATTCATGCCCAATAATGCTATTTACGTTATTTTTTGTTTTTCGTTAGTTATTGTGTGAATATTCGCCAATATTAGTTAATTACGTAACTCATCACCTAACGGAGTACTTCATGACATCATTATCGACGTTGTCGGATTTAAGCGAACGGATGCATCGGCTAATCCGGGCCATTAATGATCGTAACATTAATGCCAAACCTGGGAAGATGGCACCAAAGATCTATACCATGAAGGAAGCGGAACCTCTCATCGGACGGAAATATCATACGATACGTGCGGCCGAGAAAGAAGGCCGGCTCCAGCCGCGGGAGACGCTGGCGGATGGCCGGAGAACAGGGTATACGCTGGCCGATATCAACCGTGCGCGGGAAGTGTTCGGAACCCGCCTTCGTCGCGGCGCTGGTGATGATCCGATCCGGATTGCCGTCTCCAACTTTAAGGGTGGGTCTGCAAAAACCACAACCACCGTCCATGCGGCTCAGTACCTGGCCGAGCATGGGTTAAGGGTACTGTTGGTTGACTGCGATCCGCAGGCCAGTTCAACCGCCGCTTTTGGTTATGTCCCTGATGATGATGTCAACGTTTCAAATACGCTTCTACCGCTCCTCGATGGTGAGCAATCTTCACTTGCCTATGCGATTCGGGAGACTTATTGGGATTCACTGGATCTGATTCCGTCCAACCTAATGCTTTACAACGCCGAGTATGGACTGGCGGTTGAGGCTAACAAGAATCCAACCGCCCTCCTCCGGTTATTACTTGGCCTGCAGTCCATAGAGCAAAACTATGATGTGATCCTACTTGACCCTCCACCGGCACTGGGAATGATTTCATTGAGTGTGATGCAGGCAGCCAATGCGTTGGTGGTCCCCACTCCGCCGGCGCTCTACGATATTTTCTCCACTCGTGCGTTTTTCTCAATGTTGGTCGAGGTAGTAGAGACGCTGCAGCGTCACTTTGGTGAGGTTGACTACAAGTTTGTGCGCTTGCTAGTGACGCGCCTGGATATGAATTCCGAAACACAGCAGCAATTGGTGGAGTTGCTTCCCGAAGTGATGGGCAATACCTTGATGCGCCATTCGGTGACGAAGACTGCCGCACTGGATCGTGCCGGCATGTATGGTCGTAGTCTGTATGAAGTGTTGCCTGATAGTGTTCCCCGGAAAACATGGAAGCGGGCGGTTAATCATTTCAATAAAGCGAACGAGGAGCTTTTGCTGCTTATCCGCCAGTCCTGGCCCTCCCATGCCGAGGTGTTGCGAGAAGAGGGACTTTTGTAAGGATATATGTGGAAATTCGCACCTGCGAATTATCACCATAACTATATGATGTATATATGAAAAACGTATTTCTATTGATTGCGTATTTTCGACAAAATTGGAGACGAATATGGCCGGCTCAAAATCTAAGATGAAGGGACTCATGGATGCGTTGCGGGACAATGTCCATGAGCAAAGTAGTAGCAACTCAAAGGATGCTGATGAGGAAAAACAACGCACAACACCTGGGGCGTTTCGCCATCGGTTGGAAACCTTGCCAACGCACGCAACGCCTCGAAAAAATGAACTGAAGGTTCAGCTCAAGATTGATCCCAAACGTTGTCGGATTTGGGCCGACCATGACCGACGTTACGATCTTCTCAATGAAGATAATTGTTCGGATCTGATAGAAGGCTTCCAGGCGCAGGGTCAGCAGATACCGGCGATTGTTCGTGAGATCGCTGACGATCCAGACCATGACTACGAGATCATCGTCGGGACGCGGCGCCACTGGACCGCATCCTATTTGGGTGTCCCTTATCTGGTTGAAGTCCAGAGTCTGACGGATCAACAGGCGTTTGTTCTGGTTGATGCGGAGAACAGGCAGCGAAAAGACATATCTGATTATGAGCGTGCCGTGTTCTATGCCAATGCTTTAAAGCAACTTTACTCGACCCAGAAAGAGATGGCTGAAGCGATGAAGACCTCGAAGGCGTGGCTCAATGAGTACATCGCGTTATCAGCTTTTCCAAAAGAGGTGGTCGATTGTTACAAGGACATCACTGACATCAAGGTCACCCATGCGCGTAAATTAACGCCGCTGTTGAAAGATTCAAAGCTGCGCCCAAAAGTTCTAGAGCGGGCGAAAGCAATCAAGGGACAGTCGCTTGATGGGGCAGGGATCCTGAAAGCCCTACTCGAGGCAGCAAAACCGAAAAGGGGAGGGGGGGTGAATTTTAGTAAAGATTACACACTGGATAAACAGAAAGCCTTTTCTGTTTCAAAATCGGGCAAGAGTGGATTGCATATCAAGATAGATCCTAAGTTTGAAGGTAACCTGGATGCGTTGTTAAGTCTGATTAATGACGCTGTGAGAGAGAATATTTAGGGATGGGCACCATAGGGGAGTGGGGTCGTTGGGATGAGCCAATAGATCAAGACTGAACTATTGGCGAGGTGTTCTATAAGCGCTCCACAGATGCTTCGCAACTGAGGCTATTGAGTGTGAAAAGCTTGATGTTGTTTCTCTGTTACACAAATGTACAATCTGACCTGCTAGTTAAAGGTTGGAATAGCTGACAAAAAGAGGGTAGGGGGCACATGTGAAATTCGCACCTGCGAATTATCTACATAACATATTGATTATATTACATAATCAAACATTTGATTGATCTGCTTTTTCTGTATTATATGATGATAAATATCTATTCAGAAACAGCGTTACCGAGGTGCTCTGCACAGTCTTACCTTGTCAAAGGCGTAGTATCTTATCGACTTTGGGTGTCGTTACTTGTTGCCGGACCATATTGGTCGAGCAGCATTGCCGAGGTAGTGCGTGAACATAGCGTATCTTCGATGATTTATTGAGGTTTAATTGATGGCATTTACGCCGACCGTTGTCCAGAAGACCATTTTAGCTCCTGCTTGCCCTATTACGGCGGCGACCGAGGCATTGGCTACGAATGGTGGGCTAGAAGCACGTGGAGCTATTTTTACGCGCCTTGAGGTTGTGAATTTCATCCTGGATCTGGCAGGTTATACCGAGAGTCAGCCTCTGTATAATTTGCGGCTGTTAGAGCCATCATTTGGCGCGGGTGATTTCCTGCTTCCAATTATTATGCGGTTGCTAAAAGCTTGGCGGGCTGCAAAACCGAATGGGGATGCCTTAGAGGATCTGAGTGATGCGATTAGGGCTGTAGAGCTTCACCACGATACCTTTCATAGCACCCATGCCGATGTTGTAGCTCTCCTCAAGAGTGAGGGGGTAGCGTCCAATAAGGCGACTGTTATCGCTAATCGCTGGTTGTCGAGGGGAGACTTCCTGCTAGCTTCGCTTGAAGGGGAGTTTGATTTTGTAGTGGGTAATCCGCCCTACGTCCGTCAAGAGTTAATCCCAGGGCCCTTATTGGCTGAGTACCGCAACCGGTACCAGACGATGTATGACAGGGCAGACATCTATATTCCCTTCATCGAGCGTTCGCTTTCTGTCTTGTCTGATGGGGGACATATGGGTTTCATTTGCGCAGACCGATGGATGAAGAACCGATATGGTGGACCTCTTCGAAACCTTGTGGCAGAACGGTATCACCTGAAAGTGTATGTCGATATGGTGGATACCCCCGCTTTTCAATCGGATGTGATGTCATATCCTGCAATAACGATTATCAGTCGTGAAGATCCAGGTGCGACCCGTATTGCACACCGCCCTGATATTGAGCAGGCAACACTGACTGCACTCGCGGATTCGCTTCGTGCTCCGACGCTACCGCAAGAGGAGAGTGGCGTACGCGAATTAGCCAGTGTGATGAAAGGTTCTGAGCCCTGGCTGTTGGAATCTTCTGACCAGATGGCTGTTATCCGCCGTTTAGAACAATATTTTCCTTCCCTGGAAGAGGTCGGCTGCAAAGTGGGAATTGGCGTTGCTACTGGTGCGGACAGGGTGTTTATTGGCGAATATAATTCGTTGGATGTCGAGCCAGACCGTAAGTTACCGCTGGTAATGACGAAAGACATCCTATCGGGGGAAGTTGAGTGGCGTGGCCAAGGGGTTATTAATCCATTTGCTGAAACCGGCGGGCTCGTTGATCTTAAGGATTATCCGCGTCTTAAGCGTTTCCTTGAAGCTCATCGAGATATTATCGCTACCCGCCACTGTGCCAAGAAATCACCAGCACGTTGGTATCGAACTATTGATCGCATCACACCGGCGTTGGCCTTAAAACCAAAGCTATTGATACCTGACATTAAAGGGGAAGCTCACATCGTTTTTGAGGGTGGGGAGTTGTATCCGCACCACAACCTTTATTTCGTCACGTCTGAAGACTGGGAGCTGCGGGCTTTACAAGCGGTGCTGCTATCCGCTGTTACTCGCCTTTTCGTGGCGACGTACTCCACCAAAATGCGAGGAGGCTTTCTACGATTCCAGGCGCAGTATTTACGCAGAATACGCATTCCGCCGTGGGCAGATGTATCCGAGCAACTACGCCGAGAGTTGATTGATGCCGCTGTCAGGCGTGACATACAGGCCTGCAACTGTGCCACATTCAAGCTCTATGGCCTTAATCAAGAAGAACGATCTGCCCTAGGTGGCAATGGAGAATAAATGGCTCTTGATCTAGTCAATTACGAGAAAAAAGCCCGGGAGGCGGTGAAAGTTTTTTGGGGTAACAGAAACGCGGCAAAGCTGAAACAGGTTGAGTCAGGGAAGCCCGATCAAGGTGAACGAGCGGGGGTCACCTCTGGAAAGAACATGGACGGTTTTTTAGCCTTGATTATCGATATTATCAAGGCAAACGGGTTAGCTGATGCTGAGGTTCACCAGAAGCGCGCGGTGCTTACGCTGCCGGGTTATTTTCGACCAACAAAGCTCTGGGATCTTCTCGTGATCAGCAAGGGAGAGCTGATTGCGGCGATTGAGCTGAAAAGTCAAGTTGGCCCTTCCTTCGGAAACAACTTCAATAACCGTACAGAGGAGGCTATCGGTACGGCACATGATCTCTGGACTGCTTATCGAGAGGAGGCGTTTGGTAAACAACCACGTCCATTTGTTGGGTGGCTAATGATGGTTGAGGATGCGCCAGGCTCTCGTAAGCCGGTGCGTGATGCGTCGCCACACTTTCCAGTGTTCGAAGAGTTCAAGGGAGCCTCGTACCTCAAACGGTATGACCTGCTTTGCCAGCGTTTGGTGCAGGAACAGCTTTACACAACAGCTGCTGTCATTACTGCGGAACGGAGTGCCGCAGAATCAGGTAAGTTCTCCGAGCTGTCTTCTATGACTGGCCTCAGGACGTTTGTTGCTACACTAGCGGGCCATGTCGCTGCTGAAGCTGCGCGGTTGGGGTAGGGCGCCTGAAAAGGGTAGGGGAGTTTGCTACAAGCCGGCTATGATCGTACAACCAGGAGGGCTGTCCTCATTGGTGCTGACCCACCGCGCAGTAAAGCAGAAGTTAGTGTTGTAATTTAGGTATTCAACCTTTAGCGTCAGCTAAATATTGGAGGATTACCCTAGGCCGGTAACATTTAAATGTATAAGAAGTGATGCTGAAATGGATGTACTTATACCTTTTGCCAAACATGTAGCGACTAATCGGGTAGTCTCTGTGGACGAAGTCCCGCGCGGAAACGCCTGTGGTTGTGTGTGCATATTTTGTGATGTACCGATGCAGGCGAGAAAAGGTGGGATCAACCGAGAACACTTTTCACATCAACCTAGACTCGTGGATGATGAGCATTATTGTCCAGCCAGTTTTCAGCGATCCATCTTTTGGATGGCACGAAGAATCCTCTCTGAGTCGAGAGAAATCAGTCTACCGAGCTATGACCTCACCTTCGATGAACCCCACTATGGTCTGCGCCAATCATCGACTCTTGTCGATGAACAGCGACTGAAATACGATTCGATAATATTTCCATACTTTCTTAGCAACTTGGCATATGATGTTGCACTACTAAATGTCGGCGAATACACCTTAGCTGTAACCTTGGTATTTGGCGGAATAGATACTCCAGGGGCATTTGTGTATCAGGAGCAGGCATTAGCTCATGTGGTTATTGAAATGCGTCCTATCGAACTGCTATTTGATAATCACAAGACCGGCTTTCGCCTACTTATGGAATCGCTTTTGTTGAGCTCTCTGGAAGGCAAGCGTTGGACTTACTATCCTACCCAAGAAGCACTGGCAGAGTCATTCAAAGCGAAGTTTGAGGCTGCAGTGCAAGCGTTTGCAAAGCAGGAGAATGAGCGAACACGCCGATTAAATTCAGGGACGCTGCGACAATCCTCATCAGAGGTCCGATCAGTAAATCAACAGCCGTTAGCAGCTGGAAACGTGAGCATTGGGCGTGATCGATTAATGCAGCGAGTTTCAGAATTGGTTCATATAGTGCAAAAATTAAATGCTCAAAATGTCACGTCTGGATATCTCTGTGAGGCCTGTAAAATCATGCGTAAGCCGCATAGTGATATTTGTAGCTATTGTGGGCATAAGGCATACACCGTTGTGCCCATAACATCGGCCTATCTCTCAAGTCTTGAAAAGAAGTACTGGTGCTGGAATTATGCCGAAAAATCCTTGGCCGTTGTTCCAAAAATCGGAAGCACTACAAAGGCAAACGAGGACAGGGGTATCTCGTGACGTATCTCTTGCTTTGGTAAGAGGGGATACCAACCACTCTGCTCCGATCCATGGCAATCAGTCATTATTTATTCTTACCAAAAACTTTGCCACGATCGGTTGGCGATCATGTGTAGTGCAAAAAAGTGTAGTAATTGGTAGCGGCGTTTAGTACATCAATCACCGCTGTAGAACCGACGAGGTCGTTGGTCTTCGTTGGGTCGCATAACAACAGGTGGTCGTACCAGTAATCTATATGACTTGCCCTTTTAGTGTGGATCCGCTACTCAATTATAGTGATCACTCTGTTGGGCTACGGCGAGTTTACGATAGGCCAATAGCCATCGGTTTTCGAGGTGTTACGATTGAGTATGACTTCTGTATTACCAGGGGTATAAAGAGCGGGAGTTGTAAAGGTGGCATTTCTGGGTCAGTTGCTACAAATACAGCTGTCTCATTAGGGGAATCAACCCCGACGGAATAATCAGTGTCCTGCAGAAAATTTATCCAAATATTGAGCAGAATATTCAGTTGCTGGATCGTCGTTGAGTCGCTATCGGATCGGCTGGATCAAGGCTTCACCCTGACTGCGCGGGTTACCCACGGTGCGATCCACGGCGTGAAACTGCACATCGAGATGCACCCTTGACTCGCCGAGTCGTTCGGCACCACCGGTACCCTCGGTCAGCCAACTCCGGGCATCCCCAGGTGAAAGCATCACCGGCATCCGGCTGTGGAGCTGTGAAAGCGCTCCGGCCGATTCCCGGGTCAGAATGGTGCAGGAGTATTGCCCCTCGCGGAGTTCCCACAGGCCGGCAAATACCAACAATCCTGGATCTTCTGGCGCGTGGATAAAGTAAGGCTGCTTCACCCCTTGCTCAGTACGCCACTCGTAATAACCCCGCGCCGGAATGAGACAAGTCTGGGAATGGCGCCAGGCATTGCGAAAGGCCGGTTTATCGCTCACCGATTCCAAACGGGCGTTAAAGGTGGCGTACTTGGGGGAGGCCTCTTTCGACCAGGTCGGCACCAAGCCCCAGCGCATTGGAAAGGTCCCCTGTGCCTGAACGGCCGGAATGATCTGCGTCGGTGCAACATTGAACCCGGTCGCGATGCCGGCTGGCCAATCCTTTAGAATCTCCAGCCACTCGTGCACGGCCTCGATATGATTTGCGTAACGTCCACACATCCAGATATGGGCCTCGCAGTGTCGAACAGGGCGGATTGCTTGCTATCAAACTAGATGCAATTACCAGAGCCTGTGTCATTTAACATAGGCTTTATTATACGCTAGTGATTGTCAATCGTAATTGACACATCCCCAGATTAACCTAGCCTCCGGATTTTGGGTCGTTTCTGATCAGTCGTCGTCGGTACCTACTCGAAATTTGGCCATGATGGGCAGATGGTCGCTCACTGTTTGAAAGAATTTGCGTGGATTAGTGGCGACGTTTCGCACATCTATCACTTCTGCTGAACCAATGAGTTCCTTGGTCTCGGCTGCGTCGAACACCACCAGGTGGTCGTATAAGTTCCCTGTGCGTTCGCCCTGTCCATTTAGAGTTGAGCCGCTACCCAGGGTGGGCACTTCAATATTGATCGCGTCATCTAAGTCGAGCGGAACTAGATTGAAGTCGCCGGCTATCAGTAGGTCTTTCTCGGTGGGATTGGCAGATCTCATTTCGGAAAATACCTCATTGAGGTGTTTCACCTCCATCTGGATATCTTCGATATCGCCTTCGGCCCAGCGAGCATGGTAGGCCGCTAGCATGAAATCGAATCTTCCCGTGCTTCCAACGGTCCTAAAGCAGCCATATGCGGGCTCGCGAGAAAATCTGTCTTCTCCAACACCATTGGGACCACCGGAATTGTCTTGGTGATACCGAAGACCACTCCAACCTTGGCAGGGCTGGATGATCGAGGGTCTGTAGAGAATCGCGTAGTATTCTGCACTCCCTGAGCTGGTGTCCGGCCGCGGTTTATCAGTGACAATCCCTGTCCAGCCAGATCCTAGTGTTACGAGTAACTGGTTGTATCCAGGATGTCCCCCTTGCTTTTGCATGACCTCTACAACCGCAAGAATGTCAAAATGGCCTTCAATAATTCCGGCGACTAAGGGATAATTTTTCTGATTACCATGGCCCAGCTTTTTAATATTCCAGCTCCCCAGCCTTAACGTTTCCGAGGTGGTTAGGTCTGGAACCACACGGGACCAAGCCTTACTGACAAACCCCGTTGCTCCACTTTGAAGCCGTATCTCATACCAATACGGTACGCTGGCAATATAATCAGCAGACTGACCTGGTTCCAACGAGCTGATGCGGTCACCACCGGGAGCGTCTCGCACAATTAGGCGCGACTCCACTCGCTCACTTGGTACTATGCGGTCGGCATGTACGAGTGACGAAAAAACAACTAATATTATAATTATCAGTGGCTTGACGTATGGCATGGGACCTCCTTGTTCTCTGAGTTATAGGATGAATATTCCTCAATGTAGGTAATATAACACCGATAGCGCCATTTTATCTGGGATGAAACATGTATTATTGCGCTCCAATAATAGCTTATATATGGAGCGATAAATTGATATAATCGCTCCATGTCTTGGATATGGGAACATAAAGATTGGCCTGACTTTCGCTTTGATGAGGAGCGATTTCAATCTCGTGTGGAGGAAATTCAGCGCCAGGCAGATCGGCTGATTGGAAGTGTAGAAGCCTTATCCGGCGAAGCTCAGGCAGAGACCATTGTGGATCTGTTGGTATCTGAAGCTATCAAAACAAGCTCAATTGAAGGCGAGGAGCTTGATAGAGAGTCTGTCCGATCCTCCATCAAGGCGTATCTGGGATTTGCACCTAAAGGCACACAGTCGCGGGATCCCAAGGCGGCAGGTGTCGCCGCGCTGATGGTCGATGTTAGAAAGCATTGGAATGATCCCTTGACCGAGGAGTTGCTATGCAACTGGCAAAGTATGGTGGTTCAAGAGGGGATATTGCATTCACCTTTGCGTGGTGCGTACCGAAGCCATGAATCACCCATGCAGGTAGTCTCCGGTGCGATTGGTTATGAGCAGGTGCATTACGAGGCACCGCCCTCCAGTCAGGTGCCCGCAGAAATGGCGAGATTCATCGAGTGGTACAACGCTACGGCGCCCATAGATGGGGTAGAGCAGATACCCGGACCTATCCGGGCTGGTATCGCACACGCTCGTTTTGAACACATACACCCGTTCGAAGATGGCAACGGCAGGGTAGGGCGGGCCATTGTCGATCATGCGCTCTCACAGGCTGAGCGCTTCCCAGCATTGGCAAGTCTTTCAACCTCCATAGAGCAAGAGCGTAGGGCGTACTATGAGCATTTAGAGGCTTCCGGAAAAGGGGGGTTAGATGCCAACGACTGGCTGGATTTTTTTGTGGGTATCGTCAGTAGGGCACAAGAGCTGACCAAAAATGAAGTCGAGTTCATTGTAGGTAAAACCAGGTACTACGACAAATTCCATAGTCAGCTCAATGAGCGCCAGTTAAAGGCGGTTGGGCGTATATTTGCGGAAGGGACTAAAGGATTCGAGGGAGGATTGACCACCAAAAAATATATGTCGATAACGAAGTGTGGCAGAGGCACCGCGTTTCGTGATTTGAATGATCTATTGGAAAAAGGGGCAGTGACACAGACTGGAGTAGGGCGGGGCACCCGCTACGAACTTGCTAAGGTTGAATCAACATTGCCGACAGGATGGAACCGTGAAAATTCAAAACAACATGGAGATAGAGAAATGGGTTTAGCACCAAATACATTCAGTGACAAAGAGATTGAATCCCTTGAGGAAAAAATAACCGAAATATATGAGTATACCGATCCATCGGATGACACGACGGTAATGCAGGCGCTAGAGAGCGCGGATATCTCACAGATTGAAGCAGCTTTAGAGCGTTTGACAGATATGGATATTCGGTTCAATGACCTGTTGGCGGACATAGCCCCCTCTGAGTGGCGAGTCGTAAGTATGGATCACGAAGCGTTCAAAGAACGCCACGACCAGGCCACCGGGAGTGCCAGTCACCAGCTGAAAGATAATCTTTTTAAAGCCGTTGGCAAAGAGCTGGACAGTGATGTTTGGGAGGCTAATCAGGGAGTCAACTATGTCGGTGATGTGGTTCGTCTTGATCAGAACTATCTTTATTTGCAGTTGAGTGAGAACAGCGTATCTGCACACGCACTTAACCAAATGTCACCGGACCAAGTTGAAAAGCTACTGGATCAGATCGCTGTAGGTGATTATGTGCATGTCAATGAGGTAGGTGATGCGGAGAAAGTCGAGCGGCCCCTAGCACAAGAGCGGGATCGGGGAAATTCTCATTAGATGGTCATAGGGCCGCCCATGCTCAATAAATCCCGCCTATGCGGGATTTATTGAGGCCTTGGGCATAGAATAGTCTATGGGGTATAATTATTAAAACTTCTTTACTATCAATAACTTATTGCGCATAATCTATTTTATGTTAAATGCGCTTAGCGGTCCACTCTAATGTTTCTGTTGCGACCAAAGCGGCCATGGATCGAAGCTCCTTTGCTCTCCAGAACCGATAGAAATGTCTTGACAGAGTGACTCAGGGCATGAAGCGGACGCTCGTCTTGTGGCTGTGGCTGTTCAACAAGGTTGACGGCTGATAAACTCAAGAATATTAAGGAATTTGCTTCTATGAGCGGGATGCCTTACTCCAAAATTATCCCTAAACATAGAACCTACATAGAGCTTAATATAGAAATT
>ATLU01000063.1_pt1 | contig 45002 bp, 25 predicted proteins | sample 178751 | NCBI WGS metagenome assembly ATLU01 (sample SAMN02211837, study PRJNA209200) | bioreactor metagenome | isolation source: day 23 sample from continuous culture bioreactor inoculated with sediment... | place: Germany: Wadden Sea | collected 2011
ATCTTAAACACTCTATATTGTTCTGATATTTCGTTATATACAGCAAAGCACTTGCCTGTTGTGTTTACAGACAAGTGCGTGGATGCGGTATGAATCCTCGATTACTGAAGAATTATCAGATCCTCTTCAGACTCAACCTCTTCTTCATCCTCTTCATTCATGGGTACGCCACCATTGAATGAGATGAGCGTTATGCCGGCTGTGAGCAGTGCGTCGGTCATGCTATCGGCCTGAACCAGTGCCAGAAGTGGGACCTGTCCTTGCTGGAAGGTACTGCTTGTACCTTCAGGAATCACGTCCCGCTTGGCGTCCAGCCGGGTCAGACTGTTCTCAGTACTGAAACCATTCACCAAGTAGTTCGGATTGTAATAGACCACCTTGGCATTCGTGTAGACCTGGCGTTCTGGTATCAGCCTAAGATCGAACGGACTTTTTTCAGCAATTTGCAGCGTTGATGCCGGATAGATAGCAGGAGCCCCATTATCAATAACCACTGAATGGAGTGGTGTTGTGATAGTTCCCTTATTACCCACCTGCATGGCCGTGAAGGCTACACTGTCATGACTAAAGACCAGATCAAAGGTATTCACTTTGAATATATCGTAAAGTACCTGAACTGATGAGTTGACCATCATACTCAGTGTCTCGGCCATACCTCCATCATTGCCACTCACTGCAATGCGAAGCGCATTAGCCGTGGTTGTGTGCACCACATTTTGTAGCTTGATAAAGTCGGCCATCACACCAAGACGCTCAGCCACAAACAGATCAGTCACACTCAGTGTACTGCCATTATTAGTAGCCGCAAGGTTGACCCGTTTACCTTCGATGCGGTCAGCCGTTAGCTTGTCACCCTGTGCGGTGATATCAACACCCTCTGCCGCTTTGACCTGACCCAGTTCCGCATCGCCATTAAGTGCGCGCAGATTAACCGATCCATTGCGGCTCTCAACCTGATCGGCTACCAGTCCTTCTGTAGCAGTCAGATTAATGTCGTTGTCAGATATTACCTTGGTCACCCGGTTGACATTGATCTCCAGCGAATTGGGCTGATCAACAATACCATCTGCAGTAACCGTTGCGTTTCCAATACCACCTGTAATATCCAGACTCAGACCCGCACCTGGCTGAATCGCGGTAATATCTACACGACTATCACCTCCATCCAGTAATCGGCCACCGCTCTTTATCTTGATTGCATCAAGGGTGGCGTTATCTGTCCCAACACCGGTAATGATGGCATCAGCGACTGTTTCGATATCGATACGACCAGTCCCTGCATCAATCTTCGCATCATCAACCATCTGCAGCGTGGTGGTAAGCAGGTAGAAGTCGCCAATCAATCCAGCGACCGAACCCGTTGCACTGATGTCGATGCGATCACCCGCTATCAGGTTGATATCCGCTAATCCGGTCACAGCACCCTTCAGCGTGTAACCATTGGCAGCGGTCAGCGACACCGCATCACCCGATGCAACAGCACCAAAGCTACCCACACCACTCGGTACATTGAAGAAGATACCCTCGCCGAGACCGGAGTTGGCAACTATCACACCTTCCAGGTCATTCAGCACATCAAGGGCATTTCCGCTCTCACCAATACTGCCACCCGCGATAAAGCGCAGTGACTCGGCTCGAACATTCATATCCGTCGTGTTGTAGGCATCCAGGATCGCCCCTTGTGACAACAGCTGGATTGCCTGACGTGAGTAGAGTGTATCCAGATTCATATCACCCAGATTCTCTGTCAGGTAGATATCACCCGAGGCACGAACTGTCAGAGTAGAATCACTGAACAGATCAAGAAGAACAGGCGCTGTCGCCGATCCAATACCATCATTGGCCGCTTCAAGGATCAGATCATCACCAACAATATTGACGGCTGCTACACCACTCCGGGTATTTCCGTTAGAGAGGCCACCCGCCACTTTGATGCGGATATCTTTGGTGGCTCGCACCTGATCAATAATGATGTCGCCCTCTGAACCGAGATAGGCGTAACCGTTATTGGCATAAGCATTAAGCTTACCCATACTGCTGTGTTCTATATTCACCGGCTTACGTTGAGTAATCGTGAGTAGTGAACCTGCCACAGCGGTATCAGGCCGTTCGGCCGCTGCGATAGCCGCCTTATCAGCACGGGTCATGGCGCCGAGCCCCTGATTCAGATCGATAACTCGGTTAGCTTCCGTCACGCCAATCCCGGTTCCGGCAATCAAGGTCACATTACGGCCCTTGGCATTCGGTTCCTTGATGACGGTGACGGTATCAGTAATCTCTTTCAACAGACCGGGCGCTACACTCAACTCAAGTTGGAACTGATCCCAGGATGAGCCTTTGGTACGCTCGGCTATCTCGTCCGCATGGGCAGTGTACTTGAAACCTTCAACATAATTGGTTACCACACTACCTTTCACTGCATTGTCACTGGAAGGGTCATAGAGCTTGGCATGCAGTTGATGATACTCATCCGTTCTGTTCTTGGCGTAATCAGCCACTTCCTTGTTTATCTCACTGCTACTATAGCCCTGTGAGGCCAACTGATCCCGCATCAACTGTTCCTGGACACTCGTCAGTTGAACCTCATAGGTTGCATCATAGCTAGCCGGATCACTCTGCTGTTTGCGGACATTCCAGTAGCGTTTGTAGTCCTGACTGATACTGCTCTCGAACTGCTTGACTTCATCATCGGCTTTATCCTGGGCAAGTGTGCCGCGCAGGCGCATATCATCCCAAAGATTGGCCAACTCCGTCTCTGTCCTTACATCGGTACGTTCAACCAGGTTGTTATCGACAATGGCACCATCGGTTTCTATGCGAACATCACCGGCTAGTGACTCGGCTGCCACCAGCATTAGATCACCACCCTGATTCTTGATATTCATATCATCACGGGAGAGTGCCTTGAGGCCAAAGTCAGCCAGCAGCAGTGGATCGATGGTCACCCCCGTCTCGATCAGGAAGGCCTGACCAGCCGTGCCAATTGCACCGTTGGTTGATGTGAGTTCAATCCGGTTCGCTTTCGCCCGTGCGTTCGTATCAACACCCACCAGGTTACGATCAGCCTTCAGTTCGGCCAAACCATTCTGTGCCGAGATCAATCCTACTGTCATATCACCTGCCAGATGGGAGATATGGATATCCCCATTGACTGCCGTGGCATTCAGTTTCCCACCCACCAGGCCGGAGGTCTGAACTAGGCTGCCGCGACTGCCAATATCATTGGCGGCCGTCAAGTCGATGTTGGTACCACTGATACTGGGCACATCAGAGAGCTGCAGAATGCTACCCGCCGTACTGGTGATCGTCGTATCCCCTGAGCGGTTATTGATGCCACCATTGATCAGGATATTGCCTTTGGATTTGACATCAATGGTCGCTTGATCGAAACCAATATAGTCAATACTGATGGGATAGTCGGCCTTGACACTGTAGGTATCAATCGTCTTGGTACCCTGATAGCGCCAGTACTCCTGATAATGCGTGGCATTGGCACAGATCGTCCACCAGTTACAATCTTTCCAACTATCACCTTTAACCACATTGGATGAAGTGACCTTCGTCTCGCTGCGATCATAGTAGTGATCATTGGAGATATCAGTAGTGCCATCCATCGTCCAGACACGCAGCACTTCACCTTTTGACAAAGGATCATCTGTCAGCTCTCTGGAGGTAACCAGGTATTTATCCTGTACCGCGGTTGAGGCCAATACATCACTGTTGAACCATTTACTCTGAGAGTAACGGAACAGCTCCTCGGTTGAGGTATCTGTACCCTTGGCCATGATGTAACGCAGGCCCGATGTAGGATCATAGCTATCACTGCGGGAACCACCCGAATCACGGATGTATTGCGTGGTCATAATAATCGGTGAGCCGTTGGCATTCTGACCCACAATATTGGTGATGTTGATTTCACCTTTAACACCACGACCGGCATCCAGCACGTTCAGCATCAGTCCCAGATTACTCAGGTTATCCACCTTGATCTGGCCATAGCCATCCAGCACCCTCAAACGGCCACTGTTGTTCTGCGCGGTGTTTTGATTGGTGTTGAATATCTGACCAAACAGTTCGATGTAACCGCCCTGTACCTGTACGCCAGCCAGCTCCAGACGATCTTCTTTGGCGTTGTAGTTGACCTTGATCTGCTCCCAGTCACCTTGAACATTACCTGCCAGACCAGAAATGGTTGCACCAGATACCTGATAATACTCGGCACCCAGCTTGGCCTTATCGGTACTGCTCAGTCCATCGTAATGGTTCTTGGCGTCAGTAAAGCTGCCATTACCTGTTGGGATATCCACGATGGCATTAGCCGGGATCTTTACGCCCCACTCTGGGATGCCACTCTGAATAACGCCGTTGATATTCAGATAACGAGCGGCAATCAGCACACTACCATTAGCAATGACACCAGAGCCCGCCTGCTCGGGGGAGCGGTCTATTCGTGGAAGCGTACCAAGATTTTCATCACCGGGCACAAAGGTCAGTGGATTACCGCCTTTGTGCTTGAAGGTGTTGGTATAGCTCTCGACAAAATCACCGTTGCGCGTCTTGATCTCGACACGGTCACCGGTAATTATCGTGTTCTCTTCGAGACGGATACTACCGGCCGCACTATCTATCTTGACTAGGCCACGCTGATTACTAATGGTGGTCATATCATCCGGCGTACCTGCCTTGACAATGATATCCGGTGCAAGTGCTGGTATATCAGCAGGGGTCTGACTGGTGTAGAAAGAGTCCAGCGGATCATAGTTACTGGTAATGATGATCTGCGGTTGATTCGAACCACTACTCTCTGCTGTCTGCAGATTAAATCCTGCCGCCGGAGCTGGAAGATCATTAATAACATCGATCGCAGCATTGCTGTTGATATCAACACCATTGAAGTAGAGCTTGCCACCATCATTGGCAGGAATAATCAGATCCTGCAACTTAAGGAAGGTGGGACTATGATTGGTAATCCTGATCTCCGCATCACCCGGTGCATTCAACGTACCCGTACCGGTCAACAGATCGGCATCCACATAGATATTGCCCAGTTGAGCTACGACATCACCAATGGTATAGAAGGTGGCTACAGGACCACCAATCGCTGTACTACTCAAGGTGCCAGAATTGATATCCGCGTTCACGTTGGCAATCTGTGTATCCAGCTGGTTGATAAAGCCGGTCAGCTCATTGATCCGCGTGGTGTTTGTCGCAATGATCCCATTGTTGGACGTAATCGTACTGTTATTACTGGCAATGGTTGAGTTGTTGCTACTAATCTGACCATTCCTGGCATTGATCTGACTTTGCAGGTTGTTATAGTCTGTTGTATAGGTTGATGAATTAGGATCAAGTGCAGCCTGTTGTGCACGCAGAGTTACAACCTGGCCTTGCAGGGTCGTATTCTGCGAGCTCAGGGTATTGTTGTTGCTGGTCAGCGTACTATTCTGATTAGTCCGGGTCGTGTTGTCGGTAACCAGAGGAGTCCGCTCGTTATCATAGGTGGTCTTACGACCGGTCATACCATCTCGCGCATCCTCAGCTGCTTTAAGGGGACTGACATTGGCCAGGTCACTGAAACCGGGTTCGTTTGGATTCTCCGGATAACCCAGGTCAACCAGTTTACGTTCCAGGAAGCGAATCTCAGACTCATAGGCCGCCACTGCGATCATCGCGTCAGAGTTGGTATCATCAACGGTATACTCTCTGATCAGATCCTTGAGTGAAGCAATCCGATTCAGAATATCCTGGGCAATATCAATCCGGTCGGTATCAACAATCGAGATACCCTCTTCCGGATCAGTGGTCACTACCCCGTTGATCCGCTTGGTAGCGGTTCCATCAATCCCGATCTCCAGCTCCTGCTTGGCATGTATACCCACCCGAACCTTACCGGTGCCATTGATCGCTACCGTACTGAGTGAACTATCGGTTTGTGAACCACCGTGGATATCAAACGAGACATCGCCGCCACCAAAGGCGTTACTGATAGCACTGGCGGCTGCAGCCAGAAGCTCACGATAGATGTCTTTACCAATACCCACACCGGAGGCGTCCGTATCACCCTGTTTGGCTGAGAGAATGGCGTGACGCACGGCCGCGACATCCGCATTGTTATCGATAACAATACTGTTGCGGGTATCGATTACGGCATCAGCACCCGGTTTGGAATTGATCGGAATGGCCGTATTATTCCAGAGATCCGTCTGAGCCCGTGTCGTGATGTTGTTAGCGCGGTTCTGAGTATCCACACCCGCAGCCAACTTCACATCCTGCATCGCAAGCACTCGGGCACTGTCGCCAATGTTGACCTGGTTATTACCCATGAAACGAGCCAAAGACAACCCGCTAGGCGCACCTGCCAAGCCATACACATCAACCGCTACCTGAGCAGAGACATTACCCACTGAACGGGTACCGAGTTTTACGTCACCCTGACCTAATAGGGCCGCTCCACTGCCAATAGTCACATTGGCGTTATTGGTATCGGCTTTGACCAGCGACTCACCCTTGGCAACTGCAACAGCACCACCCGCGTTCATCCTCACCTTGTCATAAGCCGTTACATCATTTCGTGCATTCAGCTCAAAGTTACCCGGTGTTTTACGACTGCCGGTTTGCGCAATGACGCTGCTGGCACCTACATTCACCTGAGTACCCTGCATGATCGTACTCAGACTGCGTGCCGCTGGAAGATCAAACAGACCACCCGATCCGGAATTGACATTCCAGTAACCGGCGGACGCTGAACTCTTGTAGGTTTGGTTCAGCGCATCGATCTCAATCTCATCCGCTTCAATATCCAAGGCACCTGAAAGATTGGCTGCGACATTGGAAACGACATCATTCGTCGCATAGGCACCGCTGGCACCCACCAGCGAGGCATTGGTACTGTCGACCTTTCCATCAAATCGGGTGGTGTGTTTGGCATGCATATCCAGAGCACCGATCTTGATTGCACGATTAAGTACACCCTGTCCAATAGAGGCATGGGTATTACTGATTGTCGTGGTCCGTGCGTTTGCAGCGGCACCTGAGATCACGCCTCCGGAACCGGACACTGCATCGGCAAAATTGTCATCGCTACTTTGTGCATTAACAATCAAGTCACCACCGGTGATCTGTACACCACTGCCCACATAGGCATCTGAATCACTGGTTGATTTGGCATGGGCCTTATTGAAACCTGCAGCCAGTATGCCGGCATTATCGCCATCAACTTTAGCGTGTTGTTGCGTGTTATTAAGCGCCTCGATGGTGGTGGCATTCCCAATGGTCAACGTGCTGTTGTTATTAACATAGCTTGCCAGTTGAACCCAGTTTTCTGCCTTGCTCTCCGTCGCATTGACACCGAGCAATAATCCGCCACCCGAACCAAAGGCATCGGCCGATACCGAATGCCCACTACTTGGCAGTAACTGCTGTCCACGCACCAGCAAACTATTGGCTTTTACCTGATTCCCGCTACCAATGTAGGCGTTGGTTCTGGATACCGCATCCGCACGTGCAACGGAGACACCAATCTTCACGCCACCGGCCACACTGACGCCGACACTCTCTGCTGTGACTTTAGGTTTAGTCGATGCAGTCACACCCAACTGCCCGCCCACATCCAACTGATTATTCACACCCGTGTGAGCGGTAACCGTGCTGTAATCATCCGCATCCGCCAACGCGCCACTTCCAGAGAAGGCGGTACCCGCAGCACCCGCCTTTGTCTTTGCCTTGACACTACCCGCACTGCTGGCGGCCAGACTCACTGCACCTACTTCTGCTGCTGGCGTAGCGAGATTACCCACTTTGGCGTTCCTGCCCATTGATGCGCTGACATTCCCGGTGCGGGATGCACGCGACAATGAAGCACCGACTGCACCTGCACCTGCTGCGGCACCAATAGCTTCGGTTTCTATGTCATCATCCTGGGATGCTGTTATGGATACAGTACCTGCCTGAGTGATTTCCACACCCAGTGGATCAGCACTGGTGCCTATTCGGGCAATGACACTGTTATCAACATCGATATAGGCCACAGCAGCGCCGATACCGACCAGGCCAGCCGCTCCACCAAACGCCAGGACGGATGATTTTTCACCGACATGCTGAGTATTCTTAGCCGCCACACTCAGGGTTCCCAGCGCACTCAGGCGCGTCCCATCAGCAATCGTCGCCTCTGTATTATTGTCAATAGAGGCCACACCAACTGAACCACCCACACCCACAGCACCAACACCGGTACCACCCGTCTTAATCATGGTCTTGGTGTAATCCGTGGCCACAACATCAAGATTGCGACCTGCATCCGCCTGGGATTGAGTACCGAGATAGGCCAACGTCTTGTCATTCACACTGGCCTGGTTGGCATTCATTGAAGAGGAGACATTAAGACTAGCCGTTCTTGCGGCGACATCTGACCTGGTACTCTGGATATGCTCCGAGTCACCCATATCACCAGAGGCCTGGTCATCTGTGATCTTGCCATCGACATAACTCGCCGTATTATTATTGGGATTATCGCTATCACGCAGACTCTCTTGTGAATCACTGTCCAGCGCCGCACCAATAACAATGATGGATGTAGCCCCACCAATACCAACAGCACCACCACCCGCTGCTGCAACGGTTATTGAATCCACATCCTTATCGGCGACCGCACTGATATTGATATCCTGAGCCGCTTTCAGTTTGCTCTGACTGCCAATTGAGGCGGTAGTGGTATTGCGCACGATATTGATATCTGCCGTGGCGCCCACGCCCGCGGTTCCGCTAACGGCGCCACTACCACCAACACCGTCCAGTTCCACGTTATCCTTGGCAATCACATCAATGCGTTGATCCGCATCATCGGCCGCAGCACCTTGATTAACCTTGACCCGGTTACCCATTGTGGCGGCAGTCGTACCGCTCACCACTTTAACCGATACAGCCCCTGCCACACCGGCCAACCCACCACCGGCGGCGCTGGCTGTAGCGGTAATAATGTTTGCATCCGCTTCTGCCGCGACCTTGGTCTGTCCCGATACATCCAGTTCGGCATCTTCACCCACTGATGCTTCTGTATCGTTGGTCATTACCGCTACTGAGAAGGCGCCTGAAACACCCACCGCACCGGCCGCACCACTCACTGTATTCACATTGATAAAGCTGTCACTGTTAGCCGCTATCCGTAGATCACCTGCGCTGTCCACCTGACTTCTCAAGCCCAACTTCGCGCGGGTTTCATTGCTTACCACGGCCACACCCACCGCACCACCGACACCGGCGCCACCGGCGAACGAGGCATTCGCTGTTGTCAGGTAGAGGTCTTCGACCGACTGTGCGTTGATGCCCACACTGCCGCCCGCATTGATGCGCGTATCATTGCCCACTTCGGCACGGGTTGATTTGGTGACGATCGCTGTATTGGCTGAACCGCTGACGCCGGCTGCACCGGCACCGGCTATCGTGCCGCCAGTCTGAATCAACAGGGTGTTATCTGTTGCATTCAGATTAACCGACTGACCTGCCCCACCCTTGCTCTGATTGATAACGGCATTATTACCAATCGTGGCGGTTGTTTCAGTCGCAATCACATTCACCATTGCCGTACCAGAAACAGCAGCCGCACCCGCACCTGCTACACTGGCGATCACTGAAACCACTTTCTCATTTGAGAGCGCATTGACAGAGAGACCGGTGACCGCTGTTTTCTGTTTGGCCCCCATACCTTCACCCAATGCAACGGCGGTGTCATCGGCATCATTGGCCGGGCTATCCCCTTCACTCTTAACACTGAAGCTGGCACCGTTCGAGATATCACCATCGGGCGTGCCGTCTTTATTCATGTCCGGCTTTTTATCGACAGCAGCTACATCGGCAGTACCATCACCATCCACATCGACCATGCGACCATCATCCCAGGCACCTGTGGCTAACGGCGTTGCTGTTGAACCCAGCGTTCCAGTGTAGACATCAATAGCAGACCCCGTACCATCCGCATTGACGGTTGCAGAATTCGCCACATAGGCGCGGGTCTTATTGGTAATGGTGTTGACATTGACGGCCCCTGTCACACCGGCAGCACCGGCACCACTGCCGGTTCCGGCAATGGCAATCACCAAGGCATCATCAACAGCGGAGAGTTTTACGTTGCCGTCAGAATCAACCTCAGCCTGCTCATCAATGTAGGCCTCAGTCGTGTTACTGATGACACGGGTAGATGCCACGCCACTCACTGCGGCAGCACCTGCACCAAATATCGCGATAGCACCTGACACCAGTAGTTCAGAAGAGACCGCCTCGACCACGATGTTCTGTTCAGCGTGCAGCTTGGCCCGCTTACCCACAAACGCCTGAGTATTCTTGGTCACCACTGCCACATCAGCAACACCACCTACTGCGGCCGCACCGGCACCACCACCTGAACCTCCCAGTGAGACGATATTGGTTGCGCTCTCAGCCTTGATGGTTACTGAATCAGCACCCGGCAGTGATTGATTGACCTTTGCATCATCTGCCACATAGGCCGCCGTATCTGCCTTAACCACGGTCACTTTGGCTGATCCATTGACAGCGGCAGCACCTGCTCCGCTACCCGTGATAGACGCGCCAAACACATCATCCTTGGTACCCGCTTTAACCAGAGTATCGCCTTCCGCGTTAATCACCGCGTCATGGGCTATAAAGGCCTCGGCAGAATCATGTATAAGCACTACACCAATCGCACCAGCCACACCGGCCGCACCACCACCACTGCCGGCACCGGTCGCAAGAATGGCCAGGGTTCGGTCGTCTGCTGTCACACTCAGATCATTACCAACATTGACTTGGGCATTAGGTCCAATGAAGGCCTTGGTGTTGTTCAACGCAACCGAGGAGGTCTTATCAAAATCATCGCTAACGGAGAGTTGACTGGTTTCATTATCCAAGAGTGTCTTGGTCTCTTTAGATTGATCTGAATCACCCAGCATATCGCCGACGGAACTCTTGGAAATCTGCTCATCGGCAAAGCCCTGAGTAGAACCCGAGTTGCCCTGATCATCGTCACCACTCAGGCCGCTCTTGGCCTGACCATCCAGCAGTGAACCGACCACAATAACCGATGCTGCACCGGCTACACCCGCCGCACCGCCGCCTGCACCGGCAGCGGAGAAGGTATTCACATATTTATCCGATTTTGCAGCGACCGAAACATCCTTATCCACATCGACCAATGAACCGTCGCCGATATAGGCTGAGGTCTTGTTTCGTACGATCGTGACATCCGCACCCACGCCCACACCGGCTGCGCCGCCACCGGCACCGGCACCCGCGATTCCAACCGTGACCACCTGATCAGAGGCTTCAACATTAAGTGACTGATCAGCACCGCCGTAACCAGCCGACTGATTGACTTTTGAACCTGTACCCAGGAACGCCTCAGTGGTGCTGTTAACCACCTTTACACCAACAGCACCGGCCACGCCGGCAGATCCACCACCGGCACCACCCACCACGGTGGTGATGACGTTTTCAGAGGAAGCCGCCTTTATATCGATCTGTTTATTCGCATCCAGAATGGAACCGCTACCCGTGAATGCACGGGTGGTATTCGAGTTAACGGCAACCGCCAACGAACCACCGACACCCGCTGCACCACCGCCGGCACCGGCACCGGCCGTGGTGACAGTGGTGGCATTATCCGTAGCATTGATGGCGATATCTTCATCGGCACTCAGTTTTGCATTGCCTACCGTGTAGGCTTCTGTCTTGTTTGCCATGACACTGGTCGAAACAGCACCGCCCACACCGGCACTACCGCCACCGGCGAGACCGATTGCAGTAGAGACATGGAGCTCTTTAGCCGTCGCGGTCAACTTAATATCCCTGCCCGCATCTACTGCAGCACCGCTATCAACATAGGCGCTGGTCTGCTTCAGCATGATCCCCGTATCAGCAGCCGCACCCACACCGGCACTACCCCCACCCGCACCCGCACCGGCTGTGCCTATCAGATGGGTATCATCGTTTGCGGTGATCAGTACATCACGATCAGCATTAACAGTAGCTGACTTTCCAACAACCGCTTTGGTCGTGGTTTTGATGACACTGGCAGCAACCGTAGCCGCAACACCTGCCGTACCACCACCGGCACCACCGACAACGGTGGAAACCAGTGTCTCAGTGGCATCGGCCTTAACTTCCACATCGGTATCGGCAGAAACCTGTGCCTTATCCCCAATCTCAGCCTGCGTTGTATTAAGAATGGTTGAGACCGCCAGTGAAGCACCTACACCGGCATTACCACCACCCGCACCACTGCCTGCCAAAAGCGCTGTAACCAGATCATCGGTTGCTGTCACTTTGACATGACCCTTGGCATCCACAACAGTCGGCACACCAGCCAAATCATTAGCGATATAAGCCTTGGTATCATTAATACTGACGACAACAGAGACTGCACCACCAACACCCACTTTACCGCCACCAGCAAATCCAGCCGTCAACGAGACAGCCACTTCATCGGCATCAGCGGTAATTTCAATATCCTTTTCAGCCTCGACTTGAGCGGCACTATCGATATAGGCCTTGGTGTTCTTCTTCATCACAATGGTATCGATAGAGAATCCAACGCCCGCATCCCCACCACCTGCACCGGCACCGGCAATATCCACTATCACGCTGTTGTCAGCCGCGTTAACCAGCACGCGCTGATCCGCATGATCGTAAGCCGCGTCGGTATTGATCTGAGCCTGTTTTCCAATATAGGCCTGGGTATCAGTCAGTAGCGTGTTAACGGCAACTGAACCCACCACACCAACCTTTCCACCGGCACCACCACTGATCACGGCAGCTACGGCCAACTCATCACTCTTGGCATCAACAGCGGTATCACGTTTTGCCGCAACCGTTGCGCCATTATTGATATGAGCATAACTCTTATCAGTCATCACATTGGCTGCCAGAGAACCACCCACTGCCACTTTACCAGCACCAGAAAAGCCGCCAGAGAGCATGAAGGTATCGGTATCACTATCTGCACCGACCGTGACAGAACCCTTGGCTTTTACAACGGCCTGCTCGTCGATATAAGCATCTGTGGTCTTATTGGAGACAACCGCACCCAGGACACCGTTAATTGCAGCCCCTTCCCCACCAGCCGCTACAGCGCCACTGATCGCGATAGTACCCAGGATCTGATCTGTTTCAGCATTGACTGTGACACTGGACGCCGCATTATCAACAGTTGTCGTGACTTGAGCTGACTTACCGATATGCGCCAGCGTTTTATCCAGCGTGGTGATGTTAGTAGCCGTTACACCCACACCTACTTTCTTGGAACCACCAAATGAACCACCCAACGCCACGGCATTGGTATCACGCTTGGCTGAGACTGCTGTCTTACCCGCCGTTGTAACAACCGCACTGTCGCCGACATAGGCTTCTGTCGTGCTTTCCAGTACCTGCACTGAGAAGGCACCCGCAATAGCCACACCGGAGTCACTGGTGGATGCGGCACCCGCCGCTGCCTCGGTATAGTAATTATTGGAGCTGAGGACATTCAGCGGATTGAGATCGTCAAAGCTGAAGTTTTTGAATTCACGCTTGGCGATATAGAAATCAAAACGGAAATCGGTAATATCAACCTTCTTGTTCTCCGCTGTTACCAGCAGCGACTGTGCGTCGAGTAGTTTGGCGCGATCACCGACAAAGGCCTTCGTATCATCCTTGGTATGTACAATGGCGAAAGCGGCACCGACACCGGCCTTGGACTCTTTACCTTTAGATAGCGCACCAGCCCAGGCGCGGGCCGAGACTTTACTCTGATCTTCCGCTTGTACAGTGACATCACCCGACTGGGTAATCTCCACATCTTCTTCGATTGCTGCTTCACTGCTGTTACTGGTGTTCACCAGTGCCAGTGCACCTGCAACGGCCACCTTACCACCACTGGCGCCCGCCTTAGCTTCAGTGCCTACCTTGCCGACAAACCGCGCACCCATGTTATGGGTGGTCTTGGATTTAATCGCAATATCACCTGCGCTGGCGATACGGGTATTGGTACCGATACTGGACTTTGTATCGTTATCCAACAGGGTTAATGCAACAGCAGCACCCACGCCTACATCGTCAGAAACGGCCTCACCGGTGGCAAAGGTCCGATGATTCACATCATTGGTAGCCGTAATCTTGGTATCACCCACCTTGGTAATTACAACACCATCACCGATACTGGCAGCGGCATCATTGGATATGACGTTGACACCGATGGCACCAGCGACCTGGACTTCGGTTTTATTGTTGGAATCAGGATCATCCACTTCAGCCTTGGGGGCATCAGGTGTTGTTTCACCTGCGGGTATAGCAGAACCCTTGTTCTTTGCTACCAGTTCATTAGAGGAACCACCATTTTTCTTCTTATCATCACTGGCACCTTTGGCGCTTGCTTCCGCATCGGTCTCGACAGTCAGTTCAGTGGTCGCAGACAGGGTAAGATCACCATCGATCTCGCCGCCACGATCCAGTGAAGCCGTGACACTGTTTAGTGGGACCGCTACCGCAATAGCTACACCCACGGCCGCATCGCCCTTGGCCAAACCTTTGGCCTTGGTAGTGACACTGCCTTTCTGTGTTGCAGTAATGGAGAGATCACCCGCCAGATCCAGGCTACTGCCTGTACCGACGCGAGCAGTGGTTCTATTGATACCCACAGCCACTGCCGCCACGGGTGTGACGGCCACACCACCCGCTGAACCTGCCTCAGCGGTTGTGCTCATATCGTGTTCAGCATCTGCAGATAAAGCCAGCTTGCCACCACCGCTTAATACGGCATTGTTCGCAATCTTAGCCTTGGTGGTGTTAACACCCGTGTTAACGGCAACAGAGGCACCGACACCCACCTTGCCATTACCCGATTGCGTAGCCTTGGCCACAACCTTGCTATCGCTATTGTTCACTACACTCAGGGTGACATCTTTATCATTGGTGATCGTGACCTGTGCGCTATCTGCAATTAAGGCCTCACTGTTGGTGACACCGACATGTACCGCCAGACTACCGGCAAGACCCACCTTGGATGCACCCGCACCGGAGTTCGCATCCGCTACAAAGTCATGCTTGGCATCGGTCGGCATCAGGGCCGTGACCTTTACACCATTGACATTGACTCTTGTACGCTCGCCAATTGATGCACTATTCGTAACAATGCCACTGTTAAGTGCAACGGCGGCACCCACACCCACATCGGTTGATCCGCTATTCACCTGACTGCCATCGGCCTTGGCGCTGGCATCGGTTTCGTTGATACTCTGGACGCTCAGTTGTCCACCGGCTTTGATATCCCGGTCAGCAGGTACGACTGCTGTGGTTTTTGAAACACCAATATTGACACCAATAGCAGCGGCCACACTCACACCACCTTCACTGGTGCTGGCATCGGGGACATCTTCTTTTTTGGTCGTCTTGCCAGACTTTTTGTCACCCAGTTTGACCTGATCATCAACTTTCGCGTTGACGTCTTTATCACCACTACTGTTGCTGCCATCTGACTCGGCGGGCTTGCCGCCCTTGGCGCTCGCCTTCGCCTCGGTCACGCTGGCCACTTTGGAATCAGCCAGGAAGCTGATGCTACCGTTAGCGTCCATATCGCGATCGGTGATCGCGCTCACCAGATCAGTGCTGCTGGTAACCGCGAGTGAGGCACCTACCGCCACTTTATCACCGGCCGCTTCCGCATCGGTCTTGGTGGTGACACTGCCCTTATGTTTTGCACTGGCGCTAAACGCACCACTCTGAGTTAACTTGTTGCCACTGCCCAGTCTTGTCTGGGTGTTGTTCACGGCAACCGTCAACGCCCCTACGGGTGTAACAGCCACACCACCAGCGGCACCCGCCTTCGCTTCGGTACTGGCCGTATGATCAGAGTTTGCTGTCAGGGTGAGATCTTTTGCGCCACTCAGTGTGGCATTATCGGCCAGTTCTGCCTTGCTGGTGTTTACGCCTACATTAACAGCGATCGAAGCACCGACCCCCACCTTGCCATCACCGGTCTGCGAGGCCTTGGCCGTGACACTGTTCTTCAAACCATTATCAGCAACCAGTTCCACATCACCGCCGGCACCGCTCAAGGTAACCGCACTGCTGCCTTCGATCAGGGCCTCATTGGTATTGGTCACCACACTGGTAGCCAGACTACCCGCCACACCCACATTGCTGGCACCGGCTCCTGAATTTGAACTGGTGGAAAAACTGCTTGGTGCAGAACCTGTCAGTGACTGGACTTTGAGTTTATTAGTCGCAAGCAGTGGACTGCCTTTTACAACAGCACTTGTCTGCGCCTTGGCTACATTGATGGCAACGGCCACACCAACACCAACCCCACCACCGGTGGCACTGGCATCCGCCTTGGTCGTCACATTGCGACTGCCATCGGCTGTCAGCGTAATCTCATCTGCGGAAATGGTCTTACCCGCCTGGGTATTCAGGGTACTCGTCGTGGTACTTGTCAGCGCACTTACAGCAAGCGCAGCCGCAACAGATACTCCACCCTCACTGGTTTCGGCCTTACGGCCCTCTTTATTCAGTTCATTCTTGGTTTTGGTACTGTTCTCTTTAGAACCGCCCGCCGTGGACTTCACCTGTGTATCCAGCTTCTCCACACTGATCGCATTCACAGCCAGGTCACTTGCTGTCGTGATCTCGACCGTGTCACTTACCGTTGTCTCAGTGGTGCTGTTTATCACAGCAACGGCAACCGTGGCACCCGCTGCCGTTGAACCACCTGCCGTGCCATCGGCCTTGGTTGTAATATCCAGATTATTGTTTGACGCCAGCGTGGTATTACCGGTTGAGCTAAGGGTCGTCCCATCGCCCACGATCACCTTGGATGTGCTGTCTACAACACTGGTAGCGAAGGCCGCATCGGCATTAACATTACCTTTGGTACTGCTGGCCTTGGCGATCGCCTGGGAGTTAACAGTAGAATCAGCCGTGATATCCAGTTTTCCAGCCGCCGTGATCTGTGCCTGATTGACCTGTACTGTAGCGATAGAATCCACATCGACAATCGCGGCATCCACCAGCAGATCCGCCGGTGTCCCCTCTGCCTTGGCCTTGACTTCACTGGCGGCACTGATCAACACATCACCAGCCGTTGAGGTAATTACAGCACTGTTGTCTATAGCGATCGTTGCACGGGTGGTTCCAATGGCCGCAATACCCAATGAATCATCGCCCGCTGACTTGGCGGTTATACTGACGCTACCAGCACGAATCTCTGCACCATTGATGGCAATAGATGAGGCGATACCACCACCCAGGATACCGGCTGAAGCATCGGCATCCAGCGTGACCGTACCCGCCGCATGACCGAGAGTCGCATGGGCCAAGAGTTTGGAACCACTCTGCAGTTCGATCTGTTTCGCCTGCAGCGTCATATCACCGGAATCACCCGTTGAGAGCCCGCTAAGGTGATCAGCGACATTACCGGGCGTTCCCACCTGTCGGGTTGAAACCACGACATTACTGGAAACCGTGATCTTCTCATCGGCATCGAGGATTAGATTTCCGGCGTTCCAGTTAATACCATCACCATTGGCGGATGCCCCACGCAACAGGTGACTGCTGACAACCAGATTCTCAGGATCGACCAGTACCGTACCGGCCGTTCCATTCTCAGCCGTTGCCAGCAATGAACCACCGGCCAGCTCCACCGTCTTTTTGGCGCTGAACTCGACAAAGCCACCATCACCTGATTGACCGGCACTGGCATCCAATCGCGCCTGATCTTTGATCAGTGCATTTCGATCGGCAAACACGGTGACAGCACCACCGGAAGAGTCGTCTCCCTGACCTTTTGCAGAGAGCGCTGCCTCACCCGAGAGAGTAATATCCTGCCCCGCTCGCACCTCAATCCGGCCCGCATCAACTCCTTCACTGCCATCGGCAATCAACGCACCACGAATAGCGACATCACCTGCACCCAGGATAACGATCTCACCATTACGTTCGACGACACCCACCGCATGTTCGGTATCGGCTGTATTTAAGATTGCCTCGGCATCGGGTTTTGGAAGCACACCATTAGGGGTCAACTTGAGACTGCCAGAAACAATGACTTCGCCACCCTGCAACAGGATGTCGCCTTCTGCATTCAACTTTCCCTGCACAGAGATCAGCCCACTGCCATTGATGGGTACCGTTCCATCGATCAGCTGCTGGGTTGCGGTTAGAGAAGGATTGCCCGCATTGTCAAAGAAGCGATCCATGAAAGCCTTGGTCGGCGTCACGGCTGTCAGTGAGCCAACATTAACCACACCCTGCGAGCCAACAACAAACCCATGGGGATTGGCAAAGAAGACATTGCCGCCTATGCGGCCATTTTTATAGGCATTCAAAATGCCATCAATCTGCGTACCCTTGTCGTGTACGAGATTAAGTAGATTGGTTGCAGCACCTGGCACATGCAGATTAACCACATTGCCCTGATAGACATCAAATTGGCTGAAGGAGTTATAGGCATTAATGCCACGAATAGTGTTCGTGGTTACATCGGTGGTATTACCCCGAATGGATAACTGGGTAGCGGTGCGACCATCGGTCACAATCTGTCCGGACTGCGCATACGCCGCAAGGGGGTAGAGGGCCATGTGTTGAGAGAGAAAAACTATCAGTGGCAGACGCCATGGACTCATTTTTCGGGCGTTGTTCGACATGAGAACCCCTAATCAAATCTGATTTATTTATTATTGATTTGCTTTGCTATTAGCAACCTATATATATGGAGGTTGCAAATAATATACCGTTATCAGGATATACTAATTTATCAATATATTAGGGATATCCTTCAACTCACTACAGAGATGGAATGTAAAAAAGGCTGACACTTAAAACCACATACAACCACCGCTTTCCTGAAATAGCGACTCAGGATACAGTTAACCTTCCAGTAAATACATGGTAATTTTCTGAGTTTTTAGAGTTGATTGATAATCGTGATATATATCAATTAACTAAGAGACATTAATCGATGCAGGAGGCACGTTATTAATGCAGACCACAAATTATCTGCACTAAAACTGTGTCGCTTTCATACGACAGAGTACCTACCGGTTTCATGACAATTATCGAATCCATGCACCCCGTCTAAGGGCAAAAAGATAATGCACTTTCAAGTGAACCCCATCTGTCCCGGCAACCACAACACAATGCCAGGTAACATAATGAGGACAGCAATGGTAATCACATCAGCCACAAAGAAGGGGGTACAACCACGAAACACATCCTGCACTGAGCACTCCGGCCTGACACCTGCAACAACGAAGCAGTTCAAGCCAATGGGCGGTGTTATGAGGCAAAGCTCAGCCATCTTCACAACGATGATTCCAAACCAGATCGAACAACCGACACTGGAGACACCAAAGGCCGAATCCGCAGCGGTTACGGCATCACCCCCATTCAGTGCCATAACGGCCGGATAGACCACAGGTAGCGTCAACAGCAGCATACCGATGGCGTCCATGAACATACCCAGTACGGCATAGGCACATAAGATCATCAAAAAAGTAATCATCGGGCTCTGATCCAGACTGGTGATCCAATCAGAAAAGGCACTCGGTAGATCCGCAAAACCGAGAAAGCGAACATACAACAGCACACCCCAGATGATGGTAAATATCATCACAGTCAACTTGGCCGTCTCCAGCAACGACTCTTTTAAGGCATGCACGCGCATGCCCTTGTAAAGCGCAATAATCAGAATCATTAAAGCACCCAGCGAACCTGCCTCTGTTGGTGTTCCGACACCACCGTAAATACAGATGACAATGATGGCGACCACAAAGAAGATCGGAAAGGCACCAGGCAGCGTTTCAAAACGCTGTTTCCAGGTGAAACCCGTAATAGGGGGACCAAAGTTTTTGCGGGTTTTTGCCAGCACCACCACCAGGCCACCATAAATAAGCGCCGAAACGGCACCCGGAATAAAGCCTGCCATCAAAAGCGCGCCGACATCCTGTTCTACAATAATCGCGTAAATCACCAGAATCGCTGAGGGCGGTATCAAGGAAGCGAGTGTGCCACCGGCAGCCACAACACCTGCGGCAAAACGTTTGTCATAGCCCAGCTTTAACATTTCAGGTATGGCAATACGGGCAAACACGGCCGATGTCGCTACTGAGGCACCTGATACAGCCGCAAATCCAGCCGTCGAAAAAACAGTAGCCACACCCATACCGCCCGGTAACCAGCCGACCCAACGTTTGGCCGCCTCAAAGAGTGCGCGGGTCAACCCTGCATGGTAGGCAAGAAAACCGATCAGGATAAAAGTGGGTATAAGCGATAGCGCCAGCGTGGAGACTTTCGAGTGTGGGATAGTACCGGCCATTTTTACAGCGACCATGAAGCCTTTTTCAAAACCCATCTTGGCTGAAAAAATCCAAACCAGACCAACAAACCCTGCAATTGCTGCAGCAAACGCCACCCTGACACCCATTACAACCAACACTAACATCACACCGGTCACCCAGATACCGATGGTGATGTTATCCATCGCACCCATGGTTTCGAAGAGACTCATGATTTTGTCTCCTCTTCGGTCAACGAACCCATTACGGACTCGGCCTCTTTGGCCGCAACCGTTGCAGCATCTTCAATTAGCGGCACCGCAATGGGTGAATCGCCTCCCTGTTTTACACCCCTGAAATATCCCCAAATCTGTATTAACAAGCGCAGGGCAAGAATACTCAAGGCAAACGGCACAACCAATTTCGCAGGCCAGGTCGGAAGATTGATATCAATTGAAGAGTCACCGATCTGAAACGCACGATAGAAGTGCAGATAAGAGCCGTAGATTAAAACCAAGGTAACCAAAAGCATCAGCACAGCCGATACCAGTTCACTCAACCAGAGCAATCGCCCTTTCAAATGCCCAACCACCATATCCATACGAATGTGCCCACCCATGCGCTGGGTATAGGCAATACCCAGAAAGGCGAAGAAGGCCATCGCCTGCTCAACCCAATCGACGTAACCACTGATTGGCAGATCAAACAGCCAACGCCCTAACACATTGGCAGAAGCGAGGAAGACCAACAGCAGAATGACTATACCGGCCAATAGGGTGAGTACACTCTCAAGGCGAAAAAAGGTGCGGTCGACCCAGCTCAGCCGTGAGCCATCTTCGAGTACAGTGGAGGATGAGGACATGGTTTGCTCTCAAGATTTCTATAGATGGATATCAAGTCATCCGTGTTGTATGCCAACACAACACGGATGAAAGATAAAATTGATTACTTTGCAAACAAGCCTGCTGTGTAATTTAGCAAACCCTGCGCATCAAAATCGCTACCATTCTCTTTGACCCACTCTTGCCGTACCGACTCAGCTAATGTGTTAAGTTCTGCCGTCTGCTCAGACGAGAAAGTTACCTGAGCCAAACCTGCTTCCTTGACGGCTGCTTCATATTTTTCAACGGCATTGTTGTTGTAGTTCTCAACATAGTGCGCCAGCGCTTCATCAACAGAACCCAACAGGGCCGCTTTATGTTCTGGACTCAAGGCATTAAGCGCATCGGTGTTTACAATAACCGGACAATTGGCTGTGCCGAGGTTCAGATTGGTTGTGGCCCACTGCCCTACCTTGTAGGTATTCGTTGCCACATGGGCATGTGGAGCAAAAGAAGCCGCATCAATCACACCGGAGTCCATCGACTGTCTGACCTCAGTAAAGGGAACACCCGTTTTAACCGCACCCAGTTTGGCCAGCACACCCATTATGCCGCCAGGTCCCCTGACCCGCAGGCCAGAAAAATCGGCGAGCTGTTTCAGTGGGTCACTCTTACTCACGATGTTGTACTGTGGCATAGGCGTTGGCATCAACAGCGTTGCATTCCAGCGAGCCAGATCCTTTACAACCAGTGGGTGTGTAAACAACTCCTGGTAGATCTCCGTCATGCGCGTAAGCGTCACATCACGTGAGAAAGGCAGTTCTGCAACGGTGATGGTTGGGTTTTTCTTGCTGTGATAAAAGGCACAGGTCTGGGCCATTTCAAAGGCACCAATTGAGATGCCATCAAGATTCTCCTTGGCTTTAGAGAGACCGCCATAGGAGATATTGAGTTTGAAATCACCCTTGGTCTTCTGATCAACCAACTCAGCCAATTTTTCCAGGTTCTCCGTGAAGGCTCGCCGTTTCCCCCAAGTCGACACATTCCATTCGGTCGCTGCCACCACTTCACCGACTACAAAGCTGGCAGCCAATGCACTCACCAGTGCTAATTTCTTCATCTGCATATTGAATCTCCTCCAATCTCTTATAGGAACAGCCGATAGGATCACCGGCCAAACTCTCACGATGTAGTACAAGATCCAGGCCATAACGCCCTAACAATCCGTTATCTTGCTGTTTTAATTAAATTTAAAGGCCATTTGCAGTCAGCCAAAAAGGTACGACGGGAGAATCAAATAGTTAATGAGCCAATTTTGGCCTACCATGGGAGGGGCAATAAGCAAATTATTGCCGAAAGCATGCCAACCACAGGGCATTTTGGGTGGTTCGTTTTGTGCATTCTTCATTTAAATGAAAAGCCAATATGGGTGTCGACTAAATGACCAGAGCCGCCTTGATGAACCCACTAAGCACCAGTGATGAGCAAACTGCTCTCGTTAAACCGCCACTGATTAAATATCTTTTACTGTTAATCGCAGCCATAGTAATAGGTGCACTGTTTTCCATCGGCTTGACACAATGGACAGAGCGACAACACTTTGAATCATTAGACCAGCAAGGTACCGCCCGACTCGAACTTTATGCATCCACAGTAGAAGCCGCAAAACAGCGCTTCGACTATCTGCCCTATATCGTCTCCCGTGATCTACAGGTAAGCATGCTACTAACCGGCCGATCAGGTATGGACTCAGTCAATCAAAAGCTTAAATCCTGGCAAACAGAATCAGGGGCAGCGGTGCTTTACCTAATGGATTACTCCGGCAAGGTCTTAGCATCCAGTAACTGGCAAGAACCTGAGAGTTTTATTGGGAACAATTATCACTTTCGGCCTTATTTCCAGGATGCCGTAAACGGTGGTCGGGGGCAATTTTTTGCGGTAGGTGCCAGTACGGGTCAGCCAGGGCTATTTCTATCCCGTCCCGTTAGGGTTAATAGCCAAGTGGTCGGTGTTGCTGTGGTAAAAATCGACATGACCCAACTGGAAGATGATTGGAGAAAGGGTGGCGAATGGGTACTGGTCGCCGACAATGATGACGTTATCTTTCTCTCAAGTAATGCACGCTGGAAATACAACAGCCTCGCCGCTATTGATTCAGCCACGCTTGACCGCTTAACCATAGAAAAGAAATACGGCCGTAATCTCATCACACCCCTGAATATTATCGAACAGCGCACTTCACCTTTAGGCCACCGAATCATCAAGTTACCGGCGAATCATCAAGCAAAAAGCAAAACCTTTCTCATGCAGCAACGCCCGCTAAGCGACCTCAACTGGACACTCTTCTACCTTACTGACCTGACGGACCTTGTCTATAAGAAACGTTCAGCTCTTTTTATCGGCCTGTTGACTACAGTCCTGCTGGTCTTGATCAGCATGATCATTGTTAATCGTTCCCAGAGTCGTCGCTTGTTAGAGCAACGAGTTGCCAAACGCACCCAGGCACTCAATGAAACGAACTGTCAGTTGATCAATGAAATTGAAAGTAGAATTCAGACTGAGGAGCAGTTAAGGCAAACCCATGAAGAGTTGATACAGGCGGATAAACTGGCTGCGCTGGGACAGATGTCAGCGGGTATAGTACATGAGATCAGCCAGCCGCTCTCAGCGATGCAGACCTTTATTGCCAGCGCCAATCTACTGCTCCAGCGTGATGATAAGGTAGCGGCACAGGAAAACCTGGATGATATCGGGCAGATGATCCGACGTGTATCAAGTATTGTTAGCCACCTTAAGAGTTTTGCCACTAAATCACGCGATATCACCACCCCTGTGGAGATCAACACGGTTCTACAAAATACCTTACTCATATTGCGCTCAAGACTGGATAATCCCAACCTGCTACTTGATATCCAAACCACAGAAATACCCCGCTATGTTGTTGCCGACGAGATTAAGCTTGAGCAGATACTGGTCAACCTGATACGCAATGCACTGGATGCCATGGAACAATCTGGTCAACAGAAAAATCACATACTTAGAGTATGGTCCGAAGCACAGGCAGACAAAACACATATCTATATTGCGGACAACGGCCCAGGTATCAAACCCGATCATCTACCACGGGTCTTCGATCCCTTTTTTACCACCAAGGCACCGGGTGAGGGATTAGGACTTGGGCTGTCGGTCTCCTACGGCATCGCCAAGGCGTTTGGTGGTGACCTTGCCGTGGTAGATAACCAGCAGGATGGCACCCTGTTCCGTCTCACTCTTGATAGCGCATTTGCACCTGGAAGCAGCCATGAATAATCACACATCAGTACCAACACAAGACGATAGCGAGCAGCCACTGATTGTACTGGTTGACGATGATGCCGCCGTTCGCAAGGCGACCAGTCAGTGGCTGACTTTGTCAGGCATGACTGTCAAGACCTTCTCCAATGCAAGGGAGGCTCTGCAACTCATCACCACACAGATCAACGGAGTTGTGATATCTGATATCAAAATGCCAGGTATGGATGGACTGGAGTTTGCCAAGCGCTGCGCTGAAATAGATCCCCATCTACCGGTCATACTTATTACGGCTCACGGCGACATTCAAATGGCCGTGAAAGCCATGCGTGATGGTGCTTATGATTTTATTGAAAAACCGGTTGAGCCGGAATTATTAACAGATCGAATCCAGCGAGCCTGGGAAAAACGCCAACTCATACAGGAAAATCGTAAACTACGGCGAATGGTAGACCGGGGCGCCAGTCTTGAGCACCGCCTGCTGGGACGTTCTACTGCTATACGTCAATTGCGACAACAAATTATACAGCTGGCAGCAACACCGGTGGACACCGTTATCAATGGCGCTACCGGAACAGGTAAAGAGTTGGTTGCACAGTGCCTGCATGAGTGGAGCCCACGCTCCGATGGCCCTTTTGTTGCCGTTAACTGTGGCGCGATCCCTGAAACACTCTTCGAAAGTGAACTATTTGGTCACGAAAAAGGCGCCTTTACGGGCGCAACCGGCAAACGTATCGGTAAGATAGAGAGCGCGATCGGCGGCACCCTGTTTCTGGATGAAATAGAGAGCATGCCCCTTAACTTCCAGATCAAACTCCTGCGTATTTTACAGGAACGAAAACTGGAACGACTGGGTTCCAACAACCAGATTGATCTGGACATATGGGTCATTGCGGCAACCAAGATCAACCTTGAGACAGCATCGGCTGAGGGCAACTTCAGAGAAGACCTTTACTATCGTTTCAATGTTGCAGAGCTGTTTATACCTAAACTTGCTGATAGACAACAAGACATTCTACTGCTGTTCAATCATTTTGCACAAAAGGCTGCCTATCAATTTGAACGTGACTATATTGAACCATCAGAAGATGACATAACCAGTCTTATGAAATATCCATGGCAAGGTAATGTGCGACAACTAAAAAACATTGCTGAGCGTTATGTTCTCGGTGTAGGTCAAACACGAAGTATCTGCTCGTTACTTGGTGGAACTGACCCAATATTACAGAATATAAATACACCGCACGGTCTTTCCGAACGAGTTCAACAGTACGAGGCACAAGTTATCATTCAGGCCCTGCAGCGCTATAAGGGCAATATCACAGAAGTAATGACACACCTGGAATTACCCCGAAGGACCCTGAATAACAAGATGATTCAGTATGAGATTAAACGGAAGGATTTTGTTAATCTATAAATAACTCATAGATACACATGATTAAATACTATAATTTTTTTAAACCTCATCACAGCATTTAAAAAGTTACTTCAAACAGTCTGCCATGCAAAAAACAACTGGATTATTTGCCTCGCTTTTATTTCTAATCACTCTATCCCTGATTAACTGTCTAAATGCTATAGCATCATCACACAATAACCTGACTGAACAATACATACTTAATAAGAATAAAAGTGGCATAATAGTTCTGGAACAGGGCGAAAAAGCTCTGCTGACACGCGCTTTACTAACTAACCAGGCCAGCTCCAGTATTGATATCCAGTACTTCATCTGGAGCACGGACAATGTGGGAACACTCTCATCTGAAGCGTTACTGCGAGCAGCAAAACGCGGTGTCACTGTTCGCATAATAGTAGATGATTTTCTGATTGACGCTGAACCGGAGACACTGCTCTCACTCGCTGCCCATCCCAATATCCACATTCGCATCTATAATCCGCGCCACTCGGTAGGCATTTCACTATGGGAACGGCTGTGGGGTTTCATAAGCGATTTCCGTGGTTCCAATCAGCGCATGCATGACAAGAGCGCCATCTTTGACGGCACCGCCGCCATTACCGGCGGGCGTAATATGGCCGATGAGTATTTTGATTATGACCATGTCTACAACTTTAGAGATCGCGATGTACTGTTAGCCGGCGCCGTAGTAAAGGAAATGCGCCAAAGCTTCCAGCGCTTCTGGGAGCATCCACTCACCGTACCGGTTGAGCTGCTCCTGCCGAATGAACTAAAAGCCTTGACAATAGAGCAGATAAATCACTACCAGTCCTGGCTACACGCCTATGCTAATGACAAGGAAAACTTTGCCTTTGAGGTCAGACAGGCATTACAAACGATGCCGTCACAGTTTGATGTAATGACAACAACCATGCAGTGGGGTGATGTTCAGTTCATCAGTGATCTTCCTGGAAAAAACGCCGGAATTAATGGTATGAAAGGCGGTGGTGCAACCACATCGGCATTGATTGAATTAATTAGTCACGCGCAACAAAATATTACACTACAGAGTCCTTACCTGATCATGCCGGAGGGTGGGCTGGCGCTATTTTCTGATCTGGTCAAGCGTGGTGTAAAAGTCAGGATAGTGACCAATTCATTGGCCTCTACAGATAACCTTCAAGCCTTCTCTGGTTATCATAAACAACGTGAGCAGCTACTGACCGCCGGCATTCAGATTTTTGAGTTTAAACCTGATGCAGCTATTGCTAAAACACTCATGCAACGTGCCGTACCTTTACCACGCCAGATGCCGATCTTTGCCATTCATGCCAAGAGCCTGGTGATTGATGATCATACGGCCTATGTAGGAACGTTTAATCTTGACCCCCGTTCAGCCAACCTGAACACCGAAGTCGGTGTGATAATTAAAGATGCAAAGGCGGTTCAACAGATAGCTGCATCCATTGCACAGGATATGGCACCAGAAAACAGCTGGCAGATGGGAAAGGAGAATGCTGATAGTCATGCAAGCCTGATAAAACGGGTTAAGCTGTGGTTTTGGAAACTATTTCCGTTGGATCCGATTCTTTAGTAGGTGTGCATTGACAGAAAAACCTGCCCGCTCTTCTCGTTTATCTTAAGCGACCTTTGTCATACCACCTGAGCGCAACACCATTCCGTACAGATCCCTTGGGTCATCGGGGTCAGCGATCATATCCAGGTTTTCATACATATCACTCATTCCAGGCCTGTCCAACTGATCACGGATATAGCGCAGTGTAGAAAAATCCTCAATGGCAAACCCGACACTATCAAACAGGGTAATTTGCTGGTCATTCACCCGGCCGACATGTTCACCACGGATAACCTGCCACAGTTCGTTTACCGGATAGTTATCCTCTAACTGTTGTATCTCACCCTCAATGCGAGTTTGTGGCGCGTATTCCACAAATATAGCTGAATGCAACAAAATCTCCCTGGCCAGCTCAGTTTTACCCGGGCAATCTCCACCTACGGCATTGAGATGAACGCCCTCGACAATCATGTCTTCGGTAAGAATAGTGGCGCATAACTTATCGGCAGTAACCGTCGTGATTATATCCGCACCCTGGGCCGCCTCCTTTGCCGATTTACACAAGGTGATTTCAAATCCATGCCCTTTGAGATTGTCACGGCATTTCATGGTGGCAACGGGATCAATGTCATACAGTCGCAATTTATTGATTCCAAGCATCGATTGAAACGCCAGCGCCTGAAACTCGGATTGTGCACCGTTTCCGATAATCGCCATGCAAGAAGAATTTTTCCGGGCTAAATATTTGGCTGCCATCACTGACGTGGCGGCCGTACGCAAAGCGGTGAGGATGGTCATTTCTGAAAACAGAATAGGATAGCCGGTATAAACACTGGATAACACACCAAAAGCAGTGACTGTCTGTAACCCCTCCTTCATATTTTTCGGGTGTCCATTTACATACTTAAACCCATACAGTTCCCCATCACTGGTCGGCATCAGCTCGATAACACCCTTTTCAGAATGTGAGGCAACCCGGGACGTTTTGTCAAACAGCGGCCAGCGTTTAAAATCGACTTCTAAATAGTCAGTAATACCCTTTAGAATATCTTCCATACCAATTTTGCCTACGATTTTCATCATATGATCCACGCTGACAAAGGGCACAATATTTAAATTGTTCGGGACTTGTGGATTCGTAGACATCGGTTTTACTCCAAATTATTTCATCATTGGGCGAGGGTTAACGGCTTTGTATGAATTATAGTATCTAGGGAGTAAACCATATTAAATTACAAAAATATTAAATATTTTCTCTAGTTATTAGCGACTTCGACAATCGCCAACGGCTTACCCAGACAAGATTTGACAGGCTTTATCCATTATCACTGCCTGGATGTGTTAGTATGCCTGTTCACCCCACCGCTTAGTGGGGACCTCTTGTTGACATCCGGCTGAATCAGGTCGGCACGATTCAGCCGCCCCCTGAGCCAATATCGACCTGAGGTTACTGCATGTCTACTATTCCCACTATTCCTCCGTATGCTCGCTACTACGCTCCGCAGGGACCGCCAACCGCTGGAGAACAAACATTAGCCGTGCCTCAGCCACTATTTGATGCACAGCAATCCAGCCCCCTTTTATCTACTGCTCCAGTTTCCACCCTCCAGCCCACCACCACACCACAGGCTCCCATCTCCACAAACCTGCATAGCGTCAGCGATGCACGCGTTATACCCTTACCGGTCCGATCAAGAAGTAAGCCCAAACGTCTCACCACCGCAATCGTTTATTGCGAAGCAAATTTTGGTGCCATTGACGGCAAAACCGCCAACGGCCTTGTCCGACACTCAGAAAAATATGAAATCCTGTCGGTAATCGACAGTGAGAAGACGGGGCTGGATGCCGGCATGGTGCTTGACGGCAAACCGAATTTGATCCCCATCTGCCACGATCTAGCCGACGCTCTCTCAAAGACTGATGACATACCTGATTTTTTCATCTTCGGGATGGCACCCTCTAGCGGCATGCTGTCCGCGACCGAACGTGTCCTGCTGCTCGATGCCATGAGCCTGGGGATGAACATTGTTAACGGCCTGCACGAGTTTCTGAACGACGACCCCGAGTTTATCGCTGCGAGAAACGCTCACAACGTGACGATTATTGATGTGCGTCGGCCTCGTGCAAAAAAGATTTGCGCATGTTCAGCGGCCGTATTGCCGAGGTGACCTGCCCCCGTATTGCCGTATTGGGTACCGACTGTGCCATTGGTAAGCGCACCACTGCAACCATCCTTGCCGGCGCTCTTCGGGAGCAGGGCTTAAACGTAGTGCTGGTCGGCACCGGCCAAACCGGTCTGATCCAGGGTGCGCGCTACGGTATCGCTCTCGATGCGGTTCCTTCACAGTTCTGCGCCGGAGAACTGGAGGCGATCATCTTCGAAGCATTTCAGGCTGAAAAACCCGACGTAATCCTTATCGAAGGCCAGGGTGCACTTAGCCACCCCGCCTTTTCAACCACCTCATTTATCCTGCGGGGTAGCTGCCCCAGCGGTGTCATTCTGCAACATGCACCGGGTCGCACCCATCGCTGCGACTTTGATCAGATGGCAATGCCTGAACCGGCCGACGAGATCAACCTGATCCAGACCTTTTCCGACACCCAGGTCATTGGACTGACGATCAACCATGAGAACATGACTGACGACGAAGTCAGCAACGCCGTCATTGCTTATGAGCGCGAACTGGGTATACCTGCCACCGATGCACTGACACGTTCACCCGCACGTCTTATAGAGATGGTCCTTTTGGCTTTTCCAGAACTTGGTAAAAAGCTGACTGCTTGCGCACTGTGAGTGCGCCAAGACTCGAGATCAATCTTGACAAAATCCAGCACAATGCCCGTACTCTGGCCAAACGCCTGACCAAACAGGGCATCTCGGTTACCGCAGTGATGAAGGCGAGCCTCGGCTCACCTGAGATCGCCCGTGTCGTGCTGGATGCGGGAATAGGCAGTATCGGCGACTCCCGGATGGAGAATATCGAAGGAATGAGCCGATCAGGCATTAAAGCACCGTTGGTGCTGATTCGTTCGCCTATGATCAGCGACGCCCATCGTGTTGTCCACTCTGCTGATATAAGCCTGAACAGTGAACTCGAGGTCATCCGTGAACTCTCTTTCGCCGCCAAAGCCGCGGGGAGACGTCACGGCGTTGTGCTGATGGTAGAGCTTGGGGATCTCCGTGAAGGGATCATGCCAACCGATATTGAGCATACCGCGGGCCAGGTGCTTGCTATGCCGAACATCGACCTGAAGGGGATTGGCGCTAATCTGGCTTGCCACTGTGGAGTATCGCCCGATGCCAACAACATGGCGGAGCTTTCCACTTTGGCGGACACGATCGAGCGCGTATTTGGCATCACCCTCGACATCGTTTCGGGCGGCAACTCGGCTAATCTAAACTGGGCGCTAAGCAGTGCCGATACCGGGCGCATCAACAACCTGCGGTTGGGGGAGTCTATTCTGCTCGGTTGCGAACCGTTGTATCGCCAACCGATTGATGGCCTGCATACCGACGCCATCACCCTGATTGCCGAGGTGATAGAATCAAAAATAAAACCATCGCAACCCTGGGGCAAGATCGCCCAAACCGCATATGGCGAAAAGGCCCCGGCGGTAGATAGGGGTAACATCACCCAGGCGATTCTCGCCATTGGCCAACAAGATGTAGATCCCTGTGGTTTATCCGCGCCTGCTGGTATCTGTATCATCGGTGCCAGTAGCGATCATCTTATCGTTGATTGTGGCCGCCACCGTCTGCCAGTCGGCGCAGAAGTTCATTTTCAACTCAATTACAGCGCAATGGTACGCAGTATGACATCGCCCTTTGTTAGCAAGTTACTGCGACGATCCAGCACGCCTATCCGGGTGCCCGCCATGGCGAGCAACTGGCCTAAAACTCGCCGAGTCGTGCTATGAGTTTTAGGGTGTTGACGGCAGAAATCTCCCACGAAACCAACTTTTTTAGTCGTCATAAAACAGGTAGAAAGGCATTCATGGCCCGTTATGCCCTGATGGGTGATGCCGCCATAACCGAACGTGGCAACGAAAACACCGAGCTTGCCGGGTTCATCGATGCTGGTCGTGCCCATGGCTGGTCGATCACTCATGTCCTCAGTGCGGCGGCGGGGCCAAGCGGCCAAATAAGACGCAGGGCATTTGACTGGCTCTGCGAGCCGATATTGGCCGCTATTAAAACAGATCCTTTCGATGGGCTGCTGCTCTGGTTACATGGCGCGATGGGGCTTGAGTTTTGCGAAGATGGTGAGGGCGAACTGCTGCGGAGAATTCGCAATCTGGTGGGACCAGAGCTGCCCATTGCAATCACCCTCGACCCCCATGCCAACGTCAGCCCGCAGATGTGTGAACTGGCCAATATCATCGTTTCATTCAAAACCTATCCGCATATTGATATGCGTGACACAGGCAGCCATGCCGGCGATATTTTACAGCGCACGATGACGGGTGAGATTAATCCATGCACGCAGCGTGTTGGCCGGCCAATGCTTGAAGAGGTTAATGGTGGGCGCACGGATATCGGGCCCATGATCGAACGTCTGGCCGCTGCACGGGCTTATGAGAACAGAGCAGATGTATTTGCCGTCAGCATCAATGCCGGTTTCGCCAGTGCTGACGTAAAAACGGTGGGACCGACGGTGCTGGTGACCGGTCAGGGCGATTTTGCTGCCCACCGCACGTTTGCGGAAACCATCGCGGATGATATCTGGAATCGTCGCTTCGAGGTGCTAAACGACTACCTCAGTACGACAGAGGCAGCAGCGATCGCGGCCCGCTATACATCGAACACCGGACCACTGGTGATTGCCGACTATGCCGATAACCCAGGTGCCGGTGGTTACGGCGATTCAACCGAGCTATTACGGGCGCTGCTTGATGCAGATATCAGCAACGCCTGTTTCGGCCCCATGGTTGATGCCAAGGCTGTTCAGAAACTGGAAGCATTGGCGATCGGTCAACACACTCAAATCACCCTTGGAGGTGCCGCCGACCCACGCTTCGGCGGTGGACCACTCACGCTCGATGGTCAACTGATTTCCCTCAGCGATGGCTGTTTCATTGGCGATGGTCCCATGATTCATGGGCTACACGGAAGTTTCGGCCCGAGTGTGGTTCTGCAGGTAAAGGGGATTGAGATACTGGTGGTCAGCATCGCCCGACAAATACTCGATCTCCAACAATTCCGAGCCTTCGGTATCGACCCGCAACACAAGCAGGTGGTGGCACTGAAATCGATGCAGCACTTTCGCGCCGTGTTCGAACCGATTGGCGGACAAGTGATTGTGTGCGATAGCGGAGCACTCTGCACACCCCGCTACGACCGGCTACCCTATCGCAACGTGCCGCGGCCCATCTTTCCGCTCGATAAAGATATGGAGCTTCCGTGACAGCAGCATCAGCAGAGACAACATGCACGCTCTTCTACAGCCACACTCAATCCGGTTTTAACAAGCCACTGAGAAGTGTCTCTTTGGAGTATTTCGCCAACTCCTGCTGATAGAACTTCATGAGGCCATCAATCAACTGACTCTCACTATTCAACTGATTCATCATCTGGTTGATGTAACCCACATCTTTACTGGCATTCTCAAGGGTGAAACGATGACCATCATAGCGATCAGCCAATGCACTGGGCACCATTTTCTCTAAGGTCTTGGAACCTGCACCACCCTGACTGAGAACGGCATACAGTTTCGAACGATCAAGTCCGGTCTGATCACACAAACGCATCGCTTCAACAATCAGGGCGACTTGCCCGGTGGTAATAAAGTTGTGAATCAGCTTTGCTTTGTTACCCGATCCCGAATCACCAAAGTAGACGATCCGTTCAGAATAACATTCAATCAAAGGTGCAGCATGGCGATAATCGGGTTCATAGCCACCCACCATAGAAGCCAGTGTACCTGCCGCCGCCCCTTCGGGCCCGCCCGTAACCGGCGCATCAACAAAACCCACCCCCCTCTTTTTCAACCGTCTGGCTAAACTCAAAGAGCGATCAGGAAGCGAGGTGGATGTATCAATGACGAGCGATCCAATCTGAAGTTCCGACTCCACCTGTTGCAACACTGACAACACAGTATCGGCATTCGGTAGACAGAGAAACAGGACTTCACATGATGCCGCTACCGCCTTTGTATCGGGAAGCTCAACAGCACCCTGCTTGATCAGTTTTTCGATTGGCTGACGATTATTATGAACAACAACAGTCAGCTCGTGGCCCGCTTTTAACAGGCATTGCGCCATACCCAGACCCATGAGGCCTACACCGATAAAACCAATCTTCATACCTTGTTTCCCAGATTCTGCCCAAGCAGTGTGTGCGTTTAACTAGAGCTGATTTAAACCATGCCCCTTTAACAACTCAACCATCATCTTGCCACTCTGTTCCCGGTGTTTTCTGTGGGTCTGCCGGGCAGCATCGGCATCACCCCGGATAATCGCCTCCAGCGTCTCACGATGGTCTTTATTCGAGTTTACAGGTTTCGGTCGCAGCCTTAGGGTCAACATACGGAAACGATGTGATTGATCATAATAAGTATCCACCAGAGTCGTAAGTCGCTCATTACCACTGAGACTGACCAACAGTTTATGGAACCGTTCATCGGCTGCAGCCCAGGCATCGAGATCATCAATATCCAGAGCGTTGTCCATATCAATTACAGCCTGTTTGAGCGCAGCAATATCTTCAGGAGTTAAATCCCGTTTAGCGGTCAACGCCGCTGCCGTCGACTCCAGTGAGGTCAATACCTCACAGATCTCCGACATATCTTTCAGTGAAACCGGCTTAATACGCATGCCATGCCGAGGGCGTATCTCGACCAGTCCTTCGTTAGACAAGCGTATCAGCGCTTCACGAACCGGCGTACGACTCATGTTCAACAGTTCCGCCACCTCCTGCTCCATGTACTGATTTCCCATACTGATCTCATTCCCCAAAATTCGGCGTTTAAGTTCGGTATAGGCCTGATCAGAAAATGATGTCCGGCTGCCCTTTTTTAACTGTTCCACTTTTTGTGTCATATCTCATTCCATAAAACCGGCCAATGTGTCAGCACGACTCACATGCCGCAGCTGGCAGGGATACTTTCATGCCTGTTGCCGCAGATCTATAGATGGCCTCTTCTATATGAAGATTCCTCATATAATCCTGGGCGTTGTTCGTGATTTCCGTACCCTGCTGAATATGATCAACCACATGTTTCTGTAATCGGTAGACACAATCGCCACCGAAATCCCTATTCTCCCAATGATACTCGATCTGCCGCCACTCATTCGACGCATGTTTGCGCAGGTGAATGCCGCCATCACCATCCAGCATCAATGTCCCGTCAGCCCCTTCAATACACACCTCACCCATCGTCAGACGACGATTTTCCGCCTTATGATCCACCAATCGGTTACCGTCAAACAGCCCATGGCAGCCACTCTCAAAATCAAAGATGATAATGCCAGCATCTTCACCCGCTATCACGGGATTAAGTCGTCTGAGATCCGCATAGACCGCACTCATCTCACCCAGCAGATAGCGGAAGGTATCAATCAGATGAATGGCTGTCTCATGCACCAGGAAGCGCTTCATCTGTTGAAAATAGGGTTGTCGATCCAGATAGGCTTCCTTGCCCTGGCCATCACCAGGTCGGAGCCGAAAAGCAACCTGGTAGGGTTCACCAATGGCCCCTTGCAGGATCTGAGCCTTTAAGACTTCGTACCAGGGTTGAAAGCGGAAGTTCTCATGGACAACCACCAGGTTTCCTGAGCGATCAATCTGTTCAACCAAATCCGCCGCCTGAGACAGCGACGGCGTGAAGGGTTTCTGGCAGATGGCGGGTATGCCCTGATCGATTGCCATGCGTACAAAATCAGGATGCGTTACGGGTGGCGTAATGATATCCACAAGATCCGGCTGAACCTGTTTCAACATGGTTTCATAATCATCAAATGCAGCATCAGCTCCATACCGCTGTGCAAACTGTTCTGCGTCGACCCGTGTTCTGTTGCATACAGCCACCAGCTCCACCCTGCCCTGTTCAGCCAGCCGTTTCCAGGCCGCGTATTGAAACTGACTGAAGTAACCGGTGCCTACGGTGGCGATACGTAACTTTTGGTCCATTACTGATTCCTATGCTGTTTACTGCTGTTGTCAGTGATTAACGTTTGATCACACCTGATCGGGTCGTTTCGGGCCAGAAAAGTGCCAGTGGGCAGGTGGATGGCCTGCAATAGGGCTTTTAAAACAGGCCAGACTTTGACCAAGCAGACAGCCCAGATAGGCCGTTTTCAAATCACGGCCTCCAAACGCCAGGCTGGAGATATTCTGCAACTGTTTACTTTTAACATTATCCAGATGGGGCCGATCCATCTCACCGGCCTGAAACGCTTCTTCAACCCAATCCACATGTGCCGGATCATTATCTTCCAGCACAATATGCTGCTGACCTTCGGGATCAACCCGAATAACCCGATTACTAACTATACTGGTAATCCAGATTCCACCCTCAGCGTCAAAAGTCAGACCATCGGGATAGGTACCGGCACCAAACTCTGCCACCGTTGTTCTGTTGATCAGGTTGCCGCTGTCGGTGATATCAAATGCCGTCAGTTTTCGGGTAAAGGTCTCGTTAACAAACAGCCGTTTCCCATCGGGATGAACCACGCACTCATTGGTATAGCCCAGATTATCCGCCACGATCCGCGCACCCTGATTATCCATCAATATAATGTAACCATCTGCATTATCCGGACGATACCCCTTGGCCCGTGGCATCAGACGTGTACTGACAGTAATCCAGTAACGCCCCTGCTGATCCAGATGGATATAGTTGGTCGGCGGCAATGGTTCACCGTCAATAGCTATGAGAAAGGGGCTTAACTCGCCAAATTCACTCAGATGATAGACACCCCCCTCTTCAGCCCCGAGGTGTGTTAACAGGAAACTGCCATCTTCCAACAGGCAAATTCCGTTCGGTTTTATTTCAAAACCTGCCTCTCGGACGAGTATCAACCACTCATTTCCATCCGGCTCCAGCACCGCAACACCGCCGCGCCAGTCCGCCATGAAGAGCCGCCCTGCGGCATTGGCCAGGACACACTCCGGCCGATTAAGGTTTGATCCTATAGTATCTATATCATTGATATTAATAGTTATTAAATCTGTTTTCATACTATCAGTTTCACCTCATTGCCAGGCTATTAGCCATCGTCTGAACGCCTTCGTTAAGCCTTAAGATAGCCCGTAATTACACGTATTGTAAAACACATTATTTTTCGGATTGATTTATTTATCCGATAATGTATACACTATTGCCTCGCTCATTTGGCATGTATCTCTCCTCGATTTGGATAACAGATTTGCACTGCTGGCTGCCAAGGAGCGAATCCGGGCTAACTGTTTCTAGCTTCTAACCAGAAGCATCCTGATTACAGCAGCCACTATCAAATTAAGATCTGGAGGATTTCGATGAAAAAGGTTTTCACTGCGCTATCAGCCCTGCTGATTGCTGGTTCAACCGCCTTTGCAGGCTCCTTTCCTGAACGTGATATCACCAATGTGGTGGTCTGGTCCGCAGGTGGCGGCACGGATGTGAGTAATCGGGTGGTCTCAGCTGAAATGGCCAAGGCACTGGGCGTGAATGTTAATGTCATTAATAAACCCGGCGGTGTGGCCGGATCGATCGGTATGAGTCATGTTTCACAAAAACCTGCGGATGGCTACACCATTGTGGGCCTCTCTGAATCCTGTGTTACTGCAGGCGTTCAGGGTGGTTGGGACAAGAAGATGGATATCTGGTATCCCTTCATCATCGGTGGCTCACCAGACCTGATCTCTGTTAGTGCCAACTCGCCTTACAAGACACTGACCGAACTGGTCGAAGCAGCCAAAAAGAATCCTCGTTAAATCAAGGCTTCAGCCGGTGGCGCCGGATCTATTCACCACTTGAACCTTTTGGCTGTAATGAAGGGCACCGGTGCCGAATTTAACTTTATTCCCTATGCGGGATCAGCCCCTGCACAAACAGCAGCCATGACCGGTGAAGTCACCGTAGTTGTCACATCGTTGGCTGAACAGCAACAGTTGCTCAAGGGTGGCAAACTCCGCGCCCTGGCCACACTGACCAATTCCGGTCAAAACCTCCAAGGTGTGGGAGACATTCCATCTGCCTTCTCTGCCTACAGTTCACTCTCCGAACATCTGCCTATCTCTCAGGCTATCGGTATGGCGGTACGTAATGATGCACCCGAAGCTGTAAAGCAGAAGCTTTCTATGGCCTTCAAAACCGCGTTGGATAGTGCCGCTGTGAAAGAGTGGGCAGCGAAAAACTATTACGTTCTATCGGGTAAGACCGGTGAGGAGGCGCGTAAAGAGTTTGCCAGTTTGGAATCACTGTTTGGCTGGACCTTGCATGATCTTGGCGCTGCCAAGATCAATCCGGAAAAGCTTGCTATAGCAAAACCCTGATCAGGCATTAACGACAGGGTAAGGGGTGGCTAATGTGTCACTGTTAGTCACCCCTGCCCGATCATTTTCAAAATTCGACACAGAGGTGCGTGTGCCATGGAAAATGACAAAGGCAAACTCAGAAGAGACGATTTTAAAACCGGGATTGTGCTCATTTTGCTGTCACTGGCAGTTTTGTGGGAAGCCTCCAGCTACCCGATGACCGACTCCTATGGTGGAGTGCAAAATGTCTGGTATGTTTCACCTGTCCTGTTCCCAATCATTATTGGCTTAATCCTACTCGTTCTCGCACTGGTGCTGGTAGGGAATGCGATTGTTTTCCATGGTTTGTCGAATGTTTGTCGAGAAAAAAATGCCACGCAGAGCCGCCAAGGTCGCGTAGATGTCCGTTTCATAGGCGTCATCATCTTTTTCAGTGCCTTCGTCTACGTTTATATCCCTGCTGTTGATTTCTACATAGCCAGTGCATTTTTTCTATTTGCCTTTATTAGTGGCTATTACCTTGAACGAAAAGATGTACTGATTATAAACACGCTTTTTTACACGTTTATTGCAGCCGCTCTTCTGATAATCAGAAATATTTCTGGCGATACAACCGTTCACTGGCTGACCGATGGCCTTACCACCTTTGGGTTATTCAGCTTGTTCCTGATACTCCAGAAAACGCGTAACGAGAGCGGTGATTATCTTAAAAAAATTCGACTGGCACTGTTCGTTTCCCTTCTTGTGCCCGCTATTCTCTGTCCGATTTTCAGATTTGGTCTTTTAGTACCGCTGCCATCTGAAGGGATCTATATCGATCTGATGGAACAGGTCAAGTATCTCTTCCGCCCAAACAGCTAACAGGTCAGTCGCATGGATCTCTTAAACGATTTTACAATATTTCTCAGCACCATTATTAACCTGCTGTCATCACCCGCAAATATTTTACTGCTGTTTGCCTGCAGTTTCCTGGGTATCATCTTCGGTGCACTACCGGGTCTTACAGCCACATTAGGTGTTGCGTTACTCACCACTCTGACCTACGGCATGTCACTTAACACAGCCCTGATTGCACTACTGGGCATGTATGTGGGTGCCATCTATGGCGGATCTTATCCAGCTATTCTGATCAACATACCGGGCACCGCAGCGGCGGCAGCCACAGCCATGGATGGTTATCCACTAGCCAAAAAGGGTGAGGGCGGTCGCGCGCTTGGGCTGACAACCACGGCCTCCTTTATTGGCACATTCATCGGTATGATTGCACTGGTCATGGCAGCGCCACTCATTACCGGCATCGCCCTGCAATTTACCTCGTATGAATTTTTCCTGCTGGCTGTTTTCGGCATTGTAATCAGTGGCACGCTAACCAGCAAAGACCTGGTTTACAAGGGCTGGATTGCTGGGCTGCTCGGGTTGTTACTGGCCTGTATCGGGCGTGATCATCTACAGTTTTTTCCGCGCTTCACCTTTGACATGCCTGAATTGGATGGCGGCATTGAAGTGGTTCCGGTACTGATTGGTGCCTTTGGCATCCCCCAGATAATTAAAGTTCTCAGGGAACGGATCAAACTGTCTCAACCAAAAGAGTTTGGTCGTATCCTGCCAGAGTTCAGTACTGTTCTTAAAAATATGAAACACATCTTCCGCTCTGCAATGATCGGTATCGGCATTGGCACGGTACCTGGCGTTGGTGAAGATATCGCGGGCTGGGTCTCCTACGGTACTGCGAAGAATACATCTAAAAACCCTGAAAGCTTTGGTAAAGGCGAACCTGCCGGTATTGTTTCATCTGAAACTGCTAATAACGCTTGCATTGGCGGCGCACTAATCCCCCTGCTTACACTTGGCATTCCTGGCAGTCCACCTGCCGCCATGTTATTGGGTGCCTTGATGTTACATGGAGTGACACCTGGCCCCATGATCGGACTGGAGAACCCCTCTTTCTTTATTGAAATCTGCGCCATTCTACTGCTTGCCTCACTGGCGATGTGGATCAACGGTATTTTCCTCGCTCGACAAGTCGTCAAATTATTACAAATTCCGACAGCCATATTTCTACCTATTGTCGGCGTCCTCTGCGTTATCGGTTCCTATGCTCTGGGACTCAATATATTTAACCTCTACCTGATGGTGCCGATTGGTATCGTCGCCTACTTCCTGACAGAGATGGAATACCCGATTGCTCCACTGGTGATAGGCGTCATTCTGGGCCCCATGGCTGATGAGAATCTTCGCCGCGCACTGATGGTATCTGACGGTAGCTTCATGCCTTTTTTTGAAAGACCTGTAGCGATTCTTCTCATCGTTGTCATTTTACTCACGGTGCTGACACGCCTACCTCTCTACCACCGAATAAAAAACAGCATTCTGGGACGATTCAGCCAGAAGAAAAAAACAGCAGAGTGAAAAAGTAATGCAGATGTCATGTATCACAGCACTTATTAATAAAAACCTTTTTATCCCCCTCGGGAGTTTTCTATGTCGTTAACATCTGAACTGCGTATTGCCGTCATCCCGGGCGATGGCATCGGCCAGGAGATTATGGCCGCCTGTTTGACCGTGTTAAATGCCCTTCAAAAACGCATCCCTGGTTGTCATCTGGCCTATGACCACTACGATATAGGCGCAGGCCTGTATCAACGCACGGGCGTTGATATGCGGGATGAAGATTTCAAGGCAATAGGTGAGGCCGATGCCATTTTGCTTGGCTCCATAGGTCTGCCGGGCATTCGTTACGAAGATGGCACAGAGATCTCACCGCATTTGCGTATACGTGATGAGTTTGGTCTCTATGCCGGTATACGCCCGGTTAAATATTACCCCAATGTTCCCCGACGGTTACTGGATGATCGATCCGCTTTGATCGATTTTGTAGTGATACGCGAATCCACCGAAGGGCTCTTCTACACTCATGGCCGTGGCGAGATCATCGATGACCAGGAAGCCCGTGAAACGTTGCGTATCACACGTCCTGTCTCCGAAAAATTATTCGATATGGCATTCAAAATAGCGCGGCAACGCAAATCCCGTGGCGGCAAAGGCACTGTGACCTGTGTTGACAAAGCCAATGTCTTTCGCGCCTTCGCCTTCTTCCGCAAAATTTTTAATGAACGGGCACTACTGAACCCTGACATCACCGTCAACTATAACTATGTTGACGCACAAGCACTGGATCTGATTCGCAGGCCCTGGGATTTTGATGTGCTGGTGATGGAGAATATGTTTGGCGATATTATCTCTGATCTTGGCGGCGGATTGGTCGGTGGCATGGGCATGGCACCTTGTGCTGAACTAGGTGATCATCACGGCCTGTTTCAGCCGGCACACGGCAGCGCCCCGGATATTATGGGACAAGATAAGGCCAATCCCTTGGCGATGTTTTTATCGGCCGCCATGATGCTCGAATGGTTAGCGGAACGGCATAACACCCCACCGTTAGCTGAAGCAGCAAGCTTGTTACATGATGCGGTCTATGAAGGATTTGAATCTGGCCGACTCAGCCCGATGGAGTTTGGTGGTCATCAAGGAATGACCGACTGCACCAACACGCTGCTGGATATTCTTCAGGAGCCACTGGTGGAGAAGGTATCGTGACGATCGCGCTAGGCTGTATTGCTGATGACTTTACCGGCGCAACCGATCTCGCCAGCACATTGGTGAAGCAGGGTATGTCGGTCGTGCAGATTAATGGCATCCCAAAACAGCCCATCACGCTTACTGAAACAGATGCTGTGGTAATCGCGCTAAAATCACGTACCGCCCCAACCCATCAAGCCATCGCTGAATCGCTGGAAGCATTGAACTGGTTGCAAAAACAGGGCGCAGAGCAGATATTTTTCAAATACTGTTCAACATTCGACTCAACTGATAATGGCAATATCGGCCCCGTTACCGAGGCCCTGCTGACAGTGATGGGCGAACCTTTCACCATCGCCTGCCCCGCCTTTCCGACCAATGGTCGAACGCTATACCAGGGGCACCTGTTTGTCGGTAATCTATTACTCTCTGATTCTGGTATGCGGGATCATCCGTTGACACCGATGCGCGATGCCAATCTGGTTTCAGTGCTTGATAGGCAAACAAAAGGTAAGGTGGGATTAATCCCCTGGACCGTTGTCAATCAGGGAACACCCGCCATCAAACAAGCAATCACCCGGTTGAAAGATGAACAGTTTCAGCACGCCATTGTAGACGCCATTACGGATGATGATCTGGTCAATATAGGACACGCCTGCGCAGAGTTAAAACTGGTTACCGGCGGTTCTGGCGTGGCCATGGGTCTGCCAGATAACTTCATAAAGCAGCCTTCAACAGTCCAGGCGAAAGATCATTTTTCACTTAACATCTCAGGACACTCCGCAGTACTGGCCGGTAGTTGTTCGCTGGCTACACTAGAGCAGGTGGCAACCGCACGATCAAACTGGCCGGCCTTCCCAATCGATGCCCTCTCATTAGCGGGCAATGACCGATTGGTGGATGAAATCCTCAACTGGGCAGAACAACACCTTGAGAACAGCCCTGTTCTTATCTACTCCACTGCCTCTGCGACGGAAGTGACTCATATCCAGTCAGTCTTAGGCAGAGAACAAGCGGGAGAGATGGTAGAAGAGGCCATGGGTAAGATTGCGCGTGGATTATTGGAACGAGGTGTAAGACGAATCGTGGTAGCCGGTGGTGAGACGTCAGGTGCGGTCGTACAGGCGTTGAAGATCGACGCCATGGCAATCGGACCAGAAATAGCACCGGGTGTACCCTGGTGTCGTACTTTGGGTGATCCAAATATTCTGCTGGCACTCAAGTCCGGCAATTTCGGTGACAAACACTTTTTTATAAAAGCAGTGGAACAGCTAAAATGAGCGAAACAAAACTGCGCGATCAGATAGCCACTGTTGCACGATCAATGTATGAGCGTGGGCTTACCTTTGGTTCATCCGGCAATATCAGTGCACGGCTCGATAGCGGATGGCTAATGACGCCCACTGGCTCATCCATGGGCAGTCTTGATCCAGCGGCTATTTCATTACTGGATAATCAGGGTCACTGGATCTCAGGTGACAAGCCAACCAAAGAGAGCCTGCTGCATCTGGCGATGTATGAAGAGCGCCCCCAGACAGGGGCCGTTGTTCACCTACACTCCACTCACTCGGTGGCTGTCAGTTGTCTGGATGACATCGATCATGCCAATGTACTGCCGCCGATCACCGCCTATTACGTGATGAAGATTGGGAAATTGCCGCTGATCCCCTATCACCCACCGGGTGATATCAATCTCGCCAAGGCAGTGAAAGAGATGGCATCCAAACATCACGCCGTACTGCTAGCCAACCATGGACCCGTGGTTGCAGGAAAATCCCTCATGGATGCGGTATATGCCACTGAAGAACTGGAAGAGACAGCCAAACTGTTTCTGCTGTTGCGACATGAAAAATGCCGTTTTCTCTCCCATTCTGAAACTGAACGTCTATTGGGATAACGATAACCCATAGCACACCCACAACTGGATTTGATACTGAAGGTGCCCGATGTTTATTGTCACTGTTGTTTTGAAGTAAAGCCGGAAAACCTGAAGGCCTTTATGGCCGAGATGCTACTGCAGGCAGATAACTCACTACTACTGGAGCCTGACTGTCATCAGTTTGATGTCTCTCAGGATACAGATGATCACAAGCGTATTTTTCTCTATGAAGTCTACACCAATCAGGCCGCTTTTCAGTTTCATCTGGCAAGTGAACACTTTGCCGGTTTCTCCACACGAACCAATGAATGGATTATTTCAAAGCATGTCGATACCTGGCACCGGTCAAACTGACCAATCAACCTGATATAGCGTCGTTTTGCCTCAAGCTGACCAACGCCTGCTCTACACTGTGTAAGCCTTCTAACCGGACCACACCGTCCGGCATCGATACCACATCCTGTAAGGCCGCCCCGCCGGCCCAGATACGAATCGACGGATCTATCATCTGTCGCAATCCGCTAAGCATAACCAGGGCATCATCACCTTTAAAGCTGGCACTGAACGAGAGTCCGATAATATCGACCTTATGACTTTGGGCGGCCTCCTGGATATCCTTAAAGGGCATCTCGGGGCCAAAGGGAATCACCTCTGCCCCCCCCATGCGTAACAGCGCCTCAACCATCAACAGGCCCATGCTGTGTTTCTCGCCGGGCACAGTAGTCAGCATGATCCGTGGCTGGCCACCCTCCTGGTAGTGTTCCGAAAGAGACTGCCGAACCAGGTTCTTCATCAGCTCTGTGTAGAGATGCTCTTCATAGGTAGCCAGTTCACCTCGTGACCAGGCCTCACCCACGGCGTAGGTTGCGGGCACCATGACCCGGTGGATAAATGCACGCAGGCCGTTACTGATCAGTTGGCCGTGCAGCCAGTTGCGCATCGCTGACAAATCGCCAGACTTGAGATAACCAAGCAGCTCAGTGGCATCAAAGTCCGGTCCAGGGGCCTGTAACAACGACTTAAGCTCGGTGACCTCAAGCTCAATCAGTTTTCCGGGTCGCTTGCCCAGATCCTGCAGCTGTCTGATCAGCACCAACTTGTCGAGCTGTTCATCACTGTATATCCGGTCACCGTTATCATCACGCTGCGGATCGGGATAACCATAGCGACGCTCCCACATACGCAGAAGATCCTTCGGAATGCCCGAAATTCTCGAAACATCACTGATGTTGTATTGCTCACTCATAAGTCATTATCTTATACAATTTGGCGCTGCGGGAGTCGCATTTTTTTCTTTACCTGTCTCAATATTGTACCCAGCAGGGGGAACTCAAGAAACAGGTCTGTACTGTCCCAGTAGTCCCGATGCAGGCGTACCCGGCCATCCAGGCCAAAATCGAGCCGTGTGACTCCTTCAATCCTGATGGTTTTTCCATGCAAGCGAAAGCTGAATAACCAGGAGACCCAAGCGATACCGCCAGCCGCCTGGCTTTCGATAATATGGAATACCGGGTCATCTGTTGTCGCAAACATATGCTCGAACAGTGCCACTATCTGTTTTTGCCCGTGCAGCTTGTTAAAAGGGTCTCGAAAAACAGCCTGTTCATGATATATCTCTGAGAGACACGCAATTGATTCCGGCGTCAGGGTGCTATACCAGCTGATCAATTCCTTCAGTTTCATTCGCTCACCGCCTTATTAACCAGATAG
>ATLU01000064.1_pt1 | contig 44004 bp, 44 predicted proteins | sample 178751 | NCBI WGS metagenome assembly ATLU01 (sample SAMN02211837, study PRJNA209200) | bioreactor metagenome | isolation source: day 23 sample from continuous culture bioreactor inoculated with sediment... | place: Germany: Wadden Sea | collected 2011
TATGGCACGATGAAAGATCACGCGCCCTCCAGAGCCTTGCGGCTGTCTTCGAGGATCTTCGTCGCCTCGGATCCTGCGAGCCGCTGGATATCGTCCTGGTATTTCAGGATCGCGCCCAGCGTATCGGCGATGACCTCGGGCGAGAGATTGATGGTATCCAGCGCCAGCAGGCATTTGGCCCAGTCGATGGTCTCGGCCACGCCCGGTTTCTTGAACAGGTCCTCGGTGCGCAGGCGCTGCACGAAAGCGATGATTTCCTGTGAGAGCTGCGCGGAGGCTTCGGGCGCGCGGGCCTGCAGGATTTCCATTTCCCGGTCGAAGTCGGGGTAGTCGACCCAGTGATACAGGCAGCGCCGCTTGAGCGCATCGTGCACCTCGCGCGTGCGGTTGGAGGTCAGGATCACGATGGGCGGCTCGGGCGCCTTGATGGTGCCCAGCTCCGGGATCGTCACCTGGAAATCCGACAGGGCTTCGAGCAGGAAGGCTTCGAACGGTTCATCGGTCCGGTCCAATTCGTCGATCAGGAGCACCGGTGCCCCGCCCGGTTGCGGCGACATCGCTTCGAGCAGCGGGCGGCGGATGAGGAAACGGTCGGAAAAAAGCTCGTCTGTCAGCGTCTCGCGGTCCGACCCTTCTGTCACTTCCGCGGTGCGGATCGCCACCATCTGCGCCGGGAAGTTCCATTCGTAAACCGCGCTTGCCGCGTCCAGGCCTTCGTAGCACTGAAGCCGGATCAGCCGACGCCCCAAGCCGGCCGCCAGAGCCTTGGCAAGCTCGGTCTTCCCGACCCCCGCCTCGCCTTCAAGGAACAAGGGGCGTCCCAGGTTCAGCGCAAGAAAGGTCACCGTGGCCAGCGCCCGGCCCACCACGTAGTTCTCACCTTCCAACAGGGTTTCGACCCCGTCTATGCTTGTCGGCAAATCTGTCATGCACGTCCTCCCTATGCGCATGGGACATGGGCGTTGGGCAGAGGTCAAGCAACGCTGCCGTGACCCGTGCAGCCCTGTCGCAGATGCGAGACAAAATGCGGTCAAATCTTGGCAAAGATTGACGTTTCACAGGAAGTTTGAAACATTTGTCGTCAATAATGACGCGGCAGACCGGACCGAACCGGCGACGCGACGGGCAGGCATCAAAGTGGTAACAGGCAGCACACGCAAGACGATGAGCAGACGTCCCAGACAACGGTCCTGGATGCGCTGATGCGGATCACGGCGGTGACCTGTGTGAAAAACGAGGGTCCGTTCCTGGTGGAGTGGATCGCGTTCAACCGTGTCATCGGCGTCACCGATTTCATTTTCTACTCGAACGATTGCTCCGATCACACCGACGACCTGCTCGACGCGCTCGCGGCCCGCAGCTACGTCCAGCATCTTCCGAACCCCGCCGAGGGGCGCAATTACCAGATGGAGGCGTTGAAACACGCGGCCATCCTGCCCTCCGTCACCGGGTCCGATTGGGTCTGGATCGCGGATGTGGACGAATTCCTGAACATCCACGTGGGCGACGGCACGATCCCCGAATTGATCGAAGCCTGCGGTGATCCGCAGGCGATCTCGGCCACGTTTCAGTTCATGGCGAACAACGACGTGGAGGACTTCGAGGATCGCCCGGTCATCGAGCAATTCACCTGGACCCATAACCCGGACATCTGGTGCGATGAAATTGCGCAGGAGGTCAAGACGTTGGTCCGGCGGGATTTTCCGCTCCGGTATTATGGCGCGCACCGACCCTTCGCCAAGGGTGGCTTGCCCAAGGATCAAAAGATCGCCTGGACCGATGGCTCTGCCCGCGACATTCCCCGCGACTTCCGGTTGGGCAAGGAAAAGAACCGCAGACGCAAGTTCCCGGCCAAGGGTGCGCGAAAGTTCGCCTCGGTCAACCACTATGCGCTCAGGTCGCTCGATAGCTACCTCGTGAAAAACGACCGGGGCGACGTGAACCGGGAACATCGACAGTTCGATGACCACTATTGGCGCGACCGCAATGACCCATCCTGGGAGGATCGTTCGATCCTGCGCTACCTGCCCCGGCTGAAAGCGGAAATCGCCCTGTTGATGGAAGACGAGGAGATCGCCCGCCTCCACCACGCCGCCGTCGCCGCACATATCGCCAAGCGTGACGAACTGCTGGAGCAGGAAAGCTACCGCACCCTGCGTCAGCGTATCCGCGACCTGCCGCAGTTCAGCGCCGCCGAGGCCGCGCTCATGGAGATCATCTCATGAGCCACCCCAGGATCGTGAACCTCGGACTTCCCAAGACCGGCACCACGACGCTCGCCACCGCGCTGGAGGCCGCGGGTCTGCGCGTGGCTGACGGGATGATCCGCGACGAAAACGGCAAGCGGTTCGGCTTCGTCGGTCGGCTCATGTACAAAGGCTATTTCGAGAGCGGCGATCCGCTTGCCTACATGCCCACCTTCGACGCCTTCACCGAGGTTTCTGTGGTCCGCAAGGGTCGCAACTTCTGGCCGCAGACCGACTGGGCGCTGATCGACGCAATCCGCACACGCTATCCCGGCACCAGGTTCCTGCTGTCCACCCGCGATACCGCCAAACACGCGGACAGCATCCGGCGCTGGTCCAACCTGGGCACCAGGCGCCTGCCGGAGGCGCATGTGCCGGGCTTGCCGCAATGGCACGGGCACCGTCCGGGCGAGATCGAACGATGGATCGAAGGGCATACACGCTTTTGCCACCGTGTCTTTGCCGGCGCGGACGATTTTCTGGCCTTCGACATCGAAGACCCGGAGGCAAAGGACAAGATCGCCGCCTTCACCGGGCTCGAACTGCCGTGGTGGGGCAAGGTGAACGTGAACGAAAACAACAAGGCTGACCACGACGGGACCGGTTCCCCGGAAAAAACCGAGTGGGAGGAAGCCGCGATCGTGACCGCCGCGAATATCGCCCCCCCGGGAACGGGCGGTGGCGGCACATGACCCGGATCGTCCTCCATATCGGCATCACCAGCCTCGGCACGCCGCGCCTGCAGGCGGTGATGGACGAAAAGCGCGGGGCGCTGGAGAAGGCGGGCGTCATGCTTGCCGGTCTCGGGCGTCAGAACCACACCAAGCTCTACATGGCGGTCGCGGAACCCGGCCACGTCGACCCGCTCCGCGCGGCGCGCGGGTTTGGACCCAAGGCAGCGCAGGCCAAGCTTTTGCAACGGGTGACCCAGCAGATCATCACGGATGTAAAAACCCACGAGGGTCACACCTACGTGCTCACCTGCCACCAGCTCTCGACCCTGCCGAATGCGTCCGAGATCAAACGTCTGCACGCCGTTCTGTCCAAGGCATCAGGCGAGATCGAGGTGGTGGCCCATGTGGACGCCCCCGCGCGGATGCTCCTGGCGCATTATTCGGAGCAGACCCTCGATGGTCGCCGCGAAGGTCTGGAGAGGGATATCGCCCTGGCCGACGCAGACCGTTGGCGCAGCGCGGCGCTCAAGCATTGGGGCAAGATCGACCCCGCCACGCACCATTTCCCGGAGGTGCAGGCGCCACCCCATTGGATCGACCTCGCCGGGTTCTTCGATCTCTGGGCAGGCGTCTTCGGGGCCGAGAACATACGCTTGCGTCCGTTGGACCCCGAAGGCTTCGCCTCCGAGCAAGCGACGGACGAAATCACCGAGATGCTCGGCATCGACGCCAATATCGGCAAGGCGACCCCGGCCCCGGTGCCTGCACTGCCTTCCGCCGAAACCCTGGCGCGGGCGCGCGAGTTGAACTTCGTTTTCGAACGACTGTTGCGGAAAGGCCGGATCATTCCAAAGCAGCTTTGGAACAAGTTCATGTCGGAAATCGCCATGCCCGGCCCGCCCATCGACCCCGGCGCGCTCCACACGGTGACGGATGCGCTGACTCCGAAGCTCACATCTCTGATCGACCGGTTCCCGGACCTGGCCGACCGTCTGGCACCGCCTGCACCCACGGCTCCCTACGAAGAAGCGCAAACCACCCAGGGTTACCGCGCCACGCAGTATGCCGCTGCCGCCCTGCCCCGGATCGACAAATTCACGGCGCAAGTCCGGCGCAAGCGCGAAGAGGCCGCAAAGGCACGCGCCAACGGCGGTTTGCCGGAGGACATCAAGCTCACCCCTGTTGCGGAGAAACTCTTCTCCCCCCGCGCGAAAGAGAATTACCACAACCTTTCAACCGGCCGCTTCGCCCCGCACAACAAGATCGGGCGCGTCAACGAAGAGGAAATCGCAGCCGCCTTCATCGAGGAACCCCTGCGCGACCTGCCCCTGGGAAACACGGGCCGCGTGATCGTGGGCTGCATGAAGAACGAGGCACCATACATCGTCGAATGGATCGCCTATCACCGCATGATCGGGGTCGATAACTTCCTGATCTATACCAATGATTGCACCGATGGGACGGCGGAAATCCTCGACAGGTTGCAGGAGATGGGCGTGGTTCAACACCGCGACAATACGCAATGGAAGGGAAATTCCCCACAGCAAAGCGCGCTTAACAAGTCGCTCAAGGAGCCGCTGATCCAGACCGCCGAATGGGTCATCCATATCGACGTGGACGAGTTCATGAACATCCGCTGCGGCAACGGGCGGCTCGACGATTTTCTGGAAGTCGTTCCGGACGCCACCAATGTCGCCATGACCTGGCGGCTCTTTGGCCATAACGGCGTGACCGAGTTGAAAGACGATCTGGTGATCGACCAGTTCGACGACGCCGCGCCGAAATACTGCCCGAAACCCCACACCGCCTGGGGCTTCAAGACCATGACCAAGAACATCGGGGCTTACGGCAAGCTGTCGTGTCACCGTCCCAACAAGCTCGACGAGGAACACCGCGAGGCGGTGCAATGGGTCAACGGCTCCGGCCAGGTGATGACCGAGAAGTACAAGGATAACGGGTGGCGCTCGGACCTGAAAACCATCGGCTACGATCTCTTGCAACTCAACCATTACGCCCTGCGGTCCGCCGAAAGCTTCCTCATCAAGCGCCAACGCGGCCGCGCGCTCCATGTCGACCGCTCCATCGGGATCAACTACTGGGTTCGGATGGACTGGGGCGGCAACCGCGACGTGACGATCAAGCGAAACGTGCCGCGCGTGCGCGCCGAAATGGCGCGGCTCTTCGAGGATGCGGAATTGAAACGCCTGCATGATGAGGGTTTCGCCTGGCACAGAAACAAGGCGACAGAGCTACACAACACACCTGAATTCAAAGAGCTTTTTGCACAAGCCTTGGAAACCAAACTGACGGAGATGGAGCGGGTGGCCTTTGCGCTGACGCTCGACATGGAAAGTTAACGGGGGACGTCACGCAGTCATTTTAGGAGCGAGACTATGGGACTGGATGAAAAGCGGACCATCAAGGTCCACATCGACAAGGGCGATGCGAAAGCCGCGCCACAGCCCGAGGCGAATGCCGCGGACAAGGACTACGTTCAAAGCCGCGGGATCAGATTCCCCCTGACCTCCGACATTCTGGAGCCGAGGTTTCGCCGCGCTCTGCGTCGCCGGAATTTTCAGCGCACCGAGGCGGATGCCCTCCGGCCACAGGTCAAACCGGAGGATACGGTGCTCAACATCGGTGGCGGTATCGGGTTTCTGTCCTCGGTGATGGCGCAAGGCTGCAAGGCCGCCCATGTCACCTCTTACGAACCGCACCCGGCGCTGGCCGCCTACATGCGTGAAGTTCACAAGTTCAATGCCATCACCAACGTCACCGTCGAAGAGGCCGCCATCGGTACCCGCAAAGGCAAGGCCACCTTCTACCAACGCCAGAATACCCTGTCCTCGTCCCTCGACGACGACCGCGAAACCGACGCGAACCCCGTGGTCGAGAGCTGCGAGGTCGAGGTCCATAATATCAACACGGTCTGGAAAGATCTCAAAGCCAATGTGCTCGTCTGCGACGTTGTCGGCGGGGGAGCAGCCATTCTGGAAAAAGCCAAACTGCCCGGCATCCGACTGGCCGTGATTTCGCTCCACCCGAAATGGTTGGGCGAGGACGGCACGCGCAGGGTCTTCGACGCCATGCACCGCAACGGCCTCGCCTATTTCCCGCGCGGCAGTCAGGGACGTGTCGTGACGTTCAAGAAGGACTGGTAATGCGCGCCACCGCCGTTCTGACCGTCAAGAACGAGGGCGCGTTCCTCGTCGAATGGGTGGCGCATCACCTCGGGATCGGGTTCACCGATCTGGTGGTGCTGTCCAACGACTGCACGGATGGCACCGATGCGATGCTCGACCGGCTGGCCGAGATCGCGCCCGTGCACCACATCCGAAACGATGGCCCCTACGACGAAGGTGGCATCCAGTTCACCGGGTTGAAACTCGCCGACAAACACCCGTCCGTGTGCGAAGCCGATTGGCTCTGCGCGCTCGACGTGGACGAATTCGTCAATATCCACACCGGCGACCACACCCTCGCCGCGCTTATTTCTGCCCTGCCCGACGCGGACGCCATCACGCTGACCTGGAGACTGTTCGGCAACGGCGGCGCGGTGGCCTTCCGCGATGCGCCGATCACGGCGCAATTCACCAAGGCCGCGCCGGAAATCCTGTATTGGCCATGGCGCGCCTCGATGTTCAAAACGCTCTACCGCAACCACGGCGCCTACAAGAAACTTGGCGTCCACCGTCCCCGCGCGCCGGACGCGGACAAGGTGGAGCACACCCGCTGGTTCGATGGCGAAGGCCGCGACCTTGGCCCGCGCTTTCACAAGGGCGGCATCTTCTCCCCCTATGGCCGACCGAACTACGGGCTGGTCCAGCTCAACCACTATCCCCTGGGCGCGATGGAAAGCTATATCGTCAAACGCGACCGGGGCCGCGCCGTGCACGAGGCGGACGCCCTGGGGCTGGACTACTGGACCGAACGGAACTGGGTCGCGGAAGAGGACACCTCGATCCGGCAATCGGACAGCCTGCGCGACCCGTGGCTGGAGCGCCTCATGGCCGACGATCCCCTCGCAGAGCTCCACGCCTCGGCGGTCCTCTGGCGCAAGGAGCGCTTCGACAAGCTCATGCTGGAGGAACCCAACCGCGCCCTCTTCGGTCGCCTCCTCATAGCGCCCCCCGCCAAGGCGCTCTCGCTCGATCACGCCAAACGGTTGATCGGCTACGGGCAGAGAGCGGCGCAGATCGCAAAACAAGCGCCCTAGCCTGATAGCGCCCTCTTTCCCACTGGAAACCGCCCCCGCGAGCCGCTAATCCCGTCCCATGACCCAAAGCCTGACCATCCGCCGCCCCGACGACTGGCACCTGCACCTGCGCGACGGCGCGATGCTCAAAGCCGTTCTGCCCGAAACCGCCCGCCATTTCGGCCGCGCCATCGTCATGCCGAACCTCGTGCCCCCGGTGGTCACGGGCGACGACGCGGCAGCCTACCGCGACCGCATCATGGCCGCCCTGCCCGAGGGCATGAGCTTCGAACCTCTGATGACGCTCTACCTGACCGAGGACACCGACCCGGTCGATGTGCGCAACGCAGCCGAAAGCGGGCTGATCAAGGCGGTCAAACTCTACCCTGCCGGGGCGACGACGAATTCCGCCTCCGGGGTCACCGACTTCGACAAGGTGCGCGGCGTGCTGGAAACCATGGCCGAAATCGGCCTGCCACTCTGTGTCCACGGCGAAGTCACAGATCCAGACATCGACATCTTCGACCGCGAGGCCGTCTTCATCGACCGCGTGCTCGACCCTGTCCGCCGCGCGAGCCCCGGCCTCAGGGTCGTGATGGAGCACATCACCACCGCACAGGCCGCAGACTACGTGCGCGCGGGCGACGAAACCCTCGGCGCGACGATCACGGTGCAGCACCTCATGCTCGACCGGAACGCCATGCTCGTGGGCGGTATGCGCCCGCATTACTACTGCCTTCCGATCCTCAAACGCCGCGATCATCGCGACGCTCTCGTGGACCTCGCCACCTCCGGGTTCGACCGCGCCTTTCTCGGCACCGACAGCGCCCCTCACCCGACCCACAAGAAAGAGGCCGAATGCTGCGCCGCAGGCGCCTTCACCGCGCCAATCGCTCTCTCCTGCATCGCCGAGGTATTCGAGGCCAAGGGCGCGCTCGACAAATACGAGGCATTCGTGTCGCTCAACGGCCCGAAATTCTACGGTCTCCCGGTGAGCGAAGACACCCTCACGCTCACCAAGGGCCCAGCCATCGACCTGCCCACAAAGATCGCCGCCGGCGCGGACACCGTCACCGTCTTCGACCCGGGCCAGCCGCTCCACTGGTCCGTCAGCTAAAGGAACCGATATGATCCCCACGTCCTTCCCCGACAAAGCCGAAATCGCCCGCCTTACGGCACGGATGCTGCTGGAGATCGGCGCGGTGAACTTCCGGCCCGAAGACCCGTTCATCCTCGCGTCCGGTCTGCCTTCGCCGACCTATATCGACTGCCGCAAGCTGATCTCCTATCCGCGCATCCGCTCCACGTTGATGGATTTCCTGGCCGTTACGGTCATGCGTGACGCGGGCTTCGAGGCCTTTGACAACATCGCGGGCGGTGAAACCGCCGGCATCCCCTTCGCCGCGCTCGTCGCGGAACGTTTGGGCCTGCCCATGACCTATGTGCGCAAGAAACCCAAGGGTTACGGCCGCAACGCCCGGATCGAAGGCGACATGTCCGAAGGCCAGCGCGTTCTGCTGGTCGAAGACCTGACCACCGACGGTGGCTCCAAGCTCTCTTTCGTGGACGCGATTCGCGAAACCGGGGCGACCTGCGGCCATACGGCGGTGATCTTCTACTACGGGATTTTCCCGGAAACCGAGAAAACCCTTGGCGATCATGGGGTTCAGCTACACGCGCTCTGCACATGGTGGGACGTGCTGGCCGAAGCCAGATCCCAAGCCATTTTCCCGGCCGAAACCCTGGCCGAGGTCGAAAGCTTCCTGAACGACCCGCGTGCGTGGCAGGACGCCCACAAAAGCGCATAAATTTCGCGCATGACCTCGCCGGATTTCTCAAAATGATGTGGGGCGCTTTGCGGCGCCCCCTTCATCTGGTAGGATCAGGGTTATCCACAGAGATATCAAGATTGCACAGATGTGCAGGGACTGGATACACCCTGCGGATCATCTGGGGACCAAAATGAACGAGATTTCGAGGATCAACGAACAATCTGGCGGCGGCAACGGCTCTGGTAACGACGGCGGAGACGCTGGCGAGCTCAAGGACATGATGCCGCACAACGTCGAAGCCGAGCAGCAGCTTCTCGGGGCGATCCTCACCAACAACGACATTTACGACCGCATCGCCCAGATCGTTAAGCCAGAACATTTCTACGAGCCGGTCCACGAACGCATCTACCGCATCGCCGAGCAGCGGATTTCCAAGAACGCGCTGGCCTCGCCCGTGACGATCAAAGCCTTCATGGAGGACGACGAGGGGCTTCAGGAGCTTGGTGGGCCCCAGTATCTCGCCCGCCTCGCCGGTGCCGCGATTTCCTCTTTCGCCGCGCGCGACTATGCCACGCTGATCTACGAGATGCACCAAAGGCGCGAGTTGATCCGGCTGGGGGGCGACATCGCCGCCCGCGCCCGCACGTTCGAGAGCGAAACCCCGCCCGAGGAACAGATCGTCGAGGCCGAGCAAACGCTTTATAAACTGGCCGAAACCGGTCAGTCGACCTCGGGGTTCCAGAGCTTCACCAAGGCCGTCACCGACGCGCTCAACGTGGCCAACGCTGCTTACCGGCGTGACGGCGGGCTGGCCGGTGTCTCCACGGGCCTGACAGACATGGACAAGAAACTGGGCGGGTTGCACCGCTCCGACCTCCTGATCCTCGCGGGCCGTCCGTCGATGGGGAAAACCTCGCTCGCCACCAACGTCGCCTTCAACATCGCCAAGGCCTACAAGAAGGGCAAATTACCCGACGGGACCGAAGGCACGATTTCCGGCGGCGTCGTGGGCTTCTACTCGCTCGAAATGAGCGCCGAACAGCTCGCCGCCCGTATCCTGTCCGAGGCCTCCGAAGTGCCGTCCGAGCAAATCCGGCGCGGCGATATGACCGAGGCCGAGTTTCGCCGGTTTGCCGAAACCGCCAAGGCGCTCGAAGCCTGCCCGCTCTTCATCGACGACACCCCGGCCCTGCCCATCGCGCAGCTTGCCGCCCGCGCCCGCCGCTTGAAGCGCGAACATGGGCTCGACGTGCTTTTCGTCGACTATCTCCAGCTCGTGCGCGGGACCGCTGAAAACCGGGTGAACGAGATCGCGGAAATCTCGATGGGCCTGAAAGCCATCGCCAAGGAATTGAACATTCCCGTAGTGGCCCTCTCCCAGCTCTCCCGCCAGGTTGAGAGCCGCGAGGACAAACGCCCGCAGCTTTCGGACCTGCGCGAATCCGGGTCGATCGAGCAGGACGCCGACGTGGTCATGTTCGTGTTCCGCGAGGAATATTACGTGGAACGCGAAAAACCGTCCGACGACCGGCTGGAGGAAATGGCGGCCTGGCAGGAACGCATGGAGCGCCTGCACGGCAAGGCCGAGGTCATCATCGGCAAGCAGCGCCACGGCCCAATCGGCTCCGTGGAACTCAGCTTCGAGGGCCGCTTCACCCGCTTCGGCAACCTCATCCAGCCATGGCAACAGCAGGGCGGCGACGGCTACTGACAGGTCCTCCGTTAGACGGAGGAGAAGTTGACCTTTGCGTCAACAACTGGCCTCATCCCAAGAACCGGGCATTCCGGCGAAATGCAGCGAATGACTGGTTTGAGCCCATGTTACCCGATGCCGCGGCGCGTCTAAATGACCGCTTTGCGTCTATGCCTATTGCGGATATTTGGTCCCAGTCGCCTTTTCGGCCCAATCCCATAAGCGTTCCGCGACACCATCTTTGAGAGCGGCGGCGTCAACAATCGCAAGCCCGGGTGTTCCTGAGCGTTCTTCTGGCCCGTCAGGCCCCCAGTATTGCCCTCCCTCGACGTGCGTGTCTGTTGCCGCTACAAGTGCTGGCGCGGCTCCGTCGGCGGGCGACATCATTTTGATGCCTGCTGGAATGTCACCAAGGTTTCGGGTCAGGTCGGTCTGGCTCACGCCCGGGTGGGCGGCAAGGGAGCGAACAGAGCTGTCTTTAGCGCGCAATCTACGATCAAGCTCTAACGCGAAGACAAGATCGGCGAGTTTGCTTTGGCCATATTCGCGCCAAGGATCGTAAGGTTTTTCCAGTTGGAAATTGTCAAAGTCCAAAACTGCGCCTCGGTGTCCGATGCTGGACAGGGTCACGACGCGTGCAGCAGGCGCCGCGTTCAGCAGTTGGATAAGGTGGCCGGTGAGTGCAAAATGCGCGACAAAATTGACACCAAACTGGGTTTCAAAGCCGTCCTGCGTTGTTCCGGCGGGCGGCACCATGACGCCCGCATTGTTGACCAGGATATCCAAACGGGTGTGTGTATTGGCAATCCTGGTGGCAAAATCTTTTACAGAAGCTAGAGCGTTCAGATCGACAAGCCCGACTTCAAGCCACGCGTCCGGTGCCTCGTCCTTTATGCGGTCTATCGCGGTCTGCACTTTGGCCTCGTTCCGGCCTGCAACGATCACTTGCGCCCCGCGCGTTGCCAATGCGCGCGCTATCTCGAAGCCAAGGCCCGTGTTGGCCCCGGTGATCAATGCCGTCTTGCCGTTCATATCCATTTTGCTTTCCGTCATCACAGGCCGAACGTCACTTTTGCATGATGTGTGTCCATATACTCCTTCATCCGTTTGATCCGTCCATCCGCAATCTCAAAGAGGAAATGATACATGTTGTTGTATTCCGCACCCGTTGCGGTCGTCGCAGTCATATGTGCCTCTGCCGCGACCTTATTCCCCTCTGCCACCATACCGGTCACAGCGAAATCGGCACCATTCGGGAACATCTCGCCGCCGCTGCCAAAAAAGCCCAGAAAAAACGCCCGGTCATGTTCACCAGCTGTTTGCAGATAAGCCTGCTTGCCTGCTATCCACCAACTAAAATCCTCTGTGATCATAGAGCTAAGCGTTTCAACATCGGACCGACGCATGGCTTCCACGAAGGCGGTAACAGTATCCTTGTTCGACATTTGGGTTCTCCTGACATTTCCTTTAGAGAAGGTGCAGATGATGGTAACAATCTGCAAGAAGGGACACTTTAGGTTCCTAGGAACACAAAGGTAACTATTGCGGAAAGTAAGGGTGATCGATGACTCAAAAATCTTTCGAAGACTACATGGAATGCCCGTTTCACCTCGCAATGAGTGTGTTGGAAGGGCGTTGGAAGTTTGCCATTCTCTACGTGTTGTCCGCGCGTGGGACGCTCCGTTTCAAGGAACTGGAACGGTCCGTGCCAGGGATTTCGACACGAATGCTCACCAAGGAACTCAAGCATCTCGAAAGCCACGGCATCGTGCGCCGCGTCCCTTACGCGACAATCCCGCCAAAAGTCGAATATTCGCTGACAGACATCGGCATAAGCGTCTCGCCCGTGATTGACCAAATCAGTAAGTGGGGAGAGCAGTACCTAGCTTCGGTTGACCCCAGCACGTCTTGAGAAGGTGCAAGAGCAGCTTTTCGATGTATTCAGGCCAATGGCAGCATAGTCCCGCTTAACGGCCCTTGACCCACGCCGCGCCCAAGGTCCGGTTTGGGTCAGAAGTGCATGACGACTGGGCCAAAATCGCGTGACGCCGCGCCGTGGCAGGAGTCAGAAAACCAGCCCCATTGAGTCAAAGATGCGCAACGTTCCACACCCTTAAGTCCAATCGTCCCCATCGAGACATGCAACACGGAAAAAGGCGCGAAGCCCCGCTCCGCGCCTTTCCGTTCGATTACGTTTTCAGTCGCTTGCGCGGCTTACTTGGAGCCAACCAGCTTCCACAGGCCCGGCACCACCAGCGCCGCGAGCACGAGTTTCAGAGCGTCGCCCACCATGAAGTTGGTGAAGCCGTACTGAAGCACCCAGGCCGCGCCCTTGTCCGCGAGGAAGATCATCGACATGCCTGCCAGGCCGAAGACGTAGATGATCGCGTTGCCGATCAGCATGGCCCCCGCCATGGAGGCAACCGAGCGGTCCCAGCCGCGACGCGCGAGGTAGCCCATGACACCTGCCGCCACCGCGAAACCTACAAGGTACCCGCCGGTCGGACCGGCCATATAGGCCAGACCAGCGCTTTCACCAGTGAAGACCTGAACGCCGAGCATCCCGAGCGCGAGATAGCCCACCATCGCAAAGAGCCCGAGACGCAGGCCCAGAACGGTGCCGATGGTCAGCACGCCGAAGGTCTGCATGGTGATCGGCACCGGCCACATCGGCACGCGAATCTTCGCCGCCAGCGTCATCAGCGCGATGCCAGCGACCACCAGTGCCACCTCCTTGGCGATCTTCGCCGTGCCCTCGGTCGGGCCGAACGCTTCGCCCAGCACCTTGTCGTTCATCGTGATTGCCATGGGTCTCCCCCTCCGAAATCCGGTTGATGTTTCGTGCCTTTTTGCCGCAGGGCGAGCAGCGGCGCAAGCCATCTTGATGTTAGCGCCGCCAAGGATCTCACGGCGAGATCCGCCCGAAGCGGCTTTCCATCCGGTAATCCTTGCGCGGACCGTGCACTTGCCACGTGGCCTGCCAATCCGGCCAATGGCTGAAATCATAGGCAACGTCATACTGATCCGGGTCGCACCAATGCGATGCCATCTCGCCGATGGTATGAAACGGGCGCCCGTCCTCGAAGAAGACCTCGATCCCGTCCTCGCCCTCTCGCCACAGGTAATCCCGGGTCGCCGCCATCGGCTTCGCTCCGTCCATGATCAACTCGCCCGCCTCGTGATAGCGCAACCCCTCCCCCTCCGGGACAAAGATCACGGTCCCCTCGAACCGACCGCGCCGTCCGGCCAGCCGATCGTCGATCAGGCGCGCCACGCGCCAGCGTCCTTCGAAGTCCGACAATGCTCGCATATCCGTCACCTTTACCACGGGTCGCAATCTGTCTATGACGCCCGCGACCCGTCTTACAACCGAAAGGCCTCGCCCCATGATCCCGCGCTACGCCCGCAAAGAGATGACCGACATCTGGGAACCCGCCACCAAGTTCAAGATCTGGTACGAGATCGAGGCACATGCCTGCGACGCCCAGGCCAAGCTCGGCGTCATCCCGCAGGAAAACGCGGACGCCGTGTGGAAAGCGAAAGACGTGGACTTCGACGTGGCCCGCATCGACGAGATCGAAGCGGTCACCAAGCATGACGTGATCGCCTTTCTCACCCACCTTGCCGAACACGTGGGCAGCGACGAAGCCCGCTTCGTGCACCAGGGCATGACCTCATCGGACGTGCTCGACACCTGCCTGAACGTGCAGCTCGTGCGCGCCGCCGACATCCTGATCAAGGACATCGAAGACCTCCTCGCCGCGCTCAAGAAACGCGCGATGGAACACAAGATGACCGTGCGGGTCGGCCGGTCCCACGGCATTCATGCCGAACCGACCACCATGGGGCTTACCTTCGCCCGCTTTTATGCCGAGATGGACCGCAACCTCGCCCGCCTGAAAGCGGCCCGTGAAGAAGTTGCCACCGGCGCGATCTCCGGCGCGGTCGGCACCTTCGCCAACATCGACCCGGCGGTGGAAGAGCATGTTTGCGCCGAGATGGGGCTTTCGCCCGAACCGATCTCGACCCAGGTGATCCCGCGCGACCGCCACGCCATGTTCTTTGCGACGCTGGGCGTCATCGCGTCGTCCATCGAGAACGTCGCCATCGAGATCCGCCACATGCAGCGCACCGAAGTGCTGGAAGGCGCCGAGTTCTTCTCGATGGGCCAAAAAGGCTCCTCCGCGATGCCGCACAAGAAAAACCCGGTCCTGACCGAGAACCTGACCGGCCTCGCCCGCCTCGTGCGCATGACCGTGGTGCCCGCGATGGAAAACGTGGCGCTCTGGCACGAACGCGACATCTCGCACTCCTCGGTGGAGCGCGGCATTGCCCCGGACGCCACCGTGACGCTCGATTTCGCGCTCCACCGTCTCACCGGCGTGATCGACAAGATGCTGATCTTCCCGGACAACATGCTCGACAACATGAACAAGTTCCCCGGCCTGGTCATGTCGCAGCGTGTGCTTCTCGCGCTGACACAGGCCGGTGTATCGCGCGAAGACGCCTATTCCATGGTGCAGCGGAACGCGCTCAAGGTCTGGGAAGAGCGTCTCGATTTTCAGGAGCTTCTGCTGGCCGACGACGAGGTTGTCGCGGCGCTTGGCGAAGACGGCATCAAGGCCAAGTTCGACATGGATTACCATACGAAACATGTCGATACGATCTTCAACCGCGTGTTCGGCGAGAGCTGAAAACCTCGCGCCAGCGTGAAGAGCGCTGGCGCGACACCGTGTTACGCTGGGTCATTGAACAGGAGCCCCGGCATGACCCCAAAACATCTCTCTTTCATCGTCCTTTTGTCCGTCACCCCCGTCGCGGCAACGGCGCAGGAGAGCACGTCTTGCGAACGCGCCCATGCGAACTGCAAGGACGGAACCACCTTTGATGAAAAAACGAAAACCTGCGTCGTAGTGTCCAGCTAAGGCGCCCTCTCGCAGCTCTGTGAAGGAAATCAGTGGCCATTCGTGGTATGCTCAGAGGGTAAGCCCGAACTGAAAGAGACGACGACATGACCGTTAAGACCCTTCTTGCCGCCGCCGCTGTTGCCTGCGCACCGACCTTGGCACTGGCCTGCCCGATGCACGAAACCGCCTCCATGTCCTGCAAGGACGGCTTCAAATGGGACGAGAAATCCTCGGCCTGCGTGGAGCAAGTGACGGGTTAACGCCTGAAATCCAGAGAATTTTCCATGAATGGGCGCCGGGTTCCGGTGCCTGTTAGCCCCGTCTTAACTCCCCCCTGCCACTGTCGCCACATGGGGCTTTGGCTGGAGGGTTGAGTGTCCGACGCGCTCACCACATTCGATCAAAATTTGGGTCTACCCGACCTGCACGGGCTGGACGATTCGCTCGTGCCCGGGGTCGAGCCGCGCGCGCTTTCCAGGAAACAGAAAGCGGCGATCGTCGTGCGGCTTTTGCTGTCCGAAGGGATCAACCTGAAACTCTCGGACATGCCCGAAGAGGTTCAGACCGAGTTGGCCCATCAGATGTCCACCATGCGGTTCGTTGACCGTGTGACACTGAAAGCCGTGATCGACGAATTCGTGGAACAGATCGAAGCGGTCGGCCTGTCCTTTCCCGGCGGGCTTGAGGGCGCGTTGAACGTGCTCGACGGCACGATTTCCGCCGCCACCGTCGCGCGTATCCGCAAGGCCAAAGGGTTCAACTTCACCGGGGATCCATGGGAAACCATCACCGGGCTGGACCCGGCGCGGCTCCTTCCGGTGCTGGAAGAAGAATGCGTGGAAATCGCGGCCGTCGTTCTCTCCAAGCTCAAGGTCGCCACCGCCGCCGAACTCCTGGGCAAGATCCCCGGTCCCCGCGCCCGCAAACTGGCATATGCCATCTCGCTGACCGGCGGGGTCGAACCGGCTGTCGTAGAGCGGATCGGCCGCGCGGTGATCGAACGGCTGGACGCGCAGCCCAGCCGCGCCTTCGCCGACGGCCCCGTCGAACGGGTCGGCGCGATCCTCAACTTCGCCCCCGGCGCGACCCGCGACGAGGTGCTCGAAGGACTGGACGAAGAGGATGCCTCCTTCGCCGAGGAGGTGCGCAAAGCGATCTTCACCTTCGCCAATATCCCGGAGCGGATCGACCCCCGCGACATCCCGAAAATCACCCGCGACGTGGACCAGGCCGTCCTCATCACCGCGCTCGCCGGTGCGACCGGCCCGATGGAGAAAACGGCCGAATTCATTCTCACCGCGATCTCCAAGCGCATGGCCGAACAGATCCGCGAAGAGATGGCCACCCTGGGCAACGTGAAACCGAAGGACGCGGAAGAAGCGATGAACACCATCGTCACGGCGATTCGCGAACTGGAAGCGGCGGGCGAAATCCTCCTGCTCGCGGACGAGGACGAGTGATTTAACCAACAGGTCAAATTGCCAAGCGCCCCGCACCTCCCTAGGGTCGCGCGATGACGACTCAACACGTGATGCCCGGCCAGAACCCAGCCAAAGGCATCCTCTTCTACATGGCGGGGATTTTCTTCATGGCCACGATGGACGTGATGGCGAAAGTCGTCGCGACCGACGTGCATGTCGCCATGGCCGTCTGGGCCCGGTACGCAGGCCAAACCGTTCTGGTTACGGCGATCTTCCTGCCCCATCTCGGGCAGATCGCCCGCACACGTTACCCGTTCCTGCAATTCGCGCGCTCGGTCTTCCTGCTCATGGGGACCTCGCTGTTTTTCCTGTCGCTCACCAAGCTCGGCCTCGCCGAAGCGACCGCGATCATGGATATCAACCCGATCCTGATCACCCTGGGCGGCGCCTTGATCCTGGGCGAAACCTTCGGTCCACGCCGCGCCTTCGGGGTTGTTGCGGCCCTCGTCGGCGCACTCATCATCATCCGGCCGGGCACCGACGTCTTTTCCCCGGCGGCTGTCCTGCCGCTCATCGCCGCTACCGGATACGCGAGTTTCGTGCTCATCACGCGCAAAGTCGGACATGACGAAGACCCGCGCACGTCGCTTTTCTATGCCGCGCTCCTCGGCGCTGTCGCCACGAGCATCGTGGTTCCGTTCTTCTGGGAAACGCCGCAGCCGATGACCGTGGTCCTCATGCTGCTCATCGGGGTTGCCGGGTCGCTGGGCCAGTTCTTCCTGATCCGTGCGGTGCAATACGCCGAAGCCGGCGCCATCGCGCCGTTTTCCTACCTCGGCCTTCTCATCGCGGCCTTCTGGGGCATGGTTCTGTTCGGGGAATTCCCGGACCTGGCTACCTGGGTCGGGGCGGCGATCATCGTGGCCGCAGGGATTTACGTCTGGCACCGGGAACGCGTCACCAGCGCATGAAATCGCCAAGCCTTTCCGGTTCCCGAGGCACAAAACCAGTTTTCTGGTTTTCTGGTTTTCTGGTTTTCTGGTTTTCTGGTTTTCTGGTGAAAACGGTACACAGGCTCTGGCCCGGATCAACCCATTAATTCAGAATGTTAGTTGATCTTGTAAGCCGCCAAAACGCGCCCCGGCCCCGGCTCCTGCAGGATCAACGCCATCGACAAGCCGTCCTGGTGATCGACCGGATCAAGCACCAGCTCACCGGTGCCGTCCCAGGTCGCCACACGGTCCCAGTCGCGCACGATGTTGGCGTAGGTGATCGTTTCGCCCGCGTTCTCACCATGTTCGATGTGAACCACTTCCTCGGGATCGAAGCGCACGATATCGACGAAAATTTTGCCCGGCAGCATCGTCCCGGCCTTAGGCAAACACTTGATCTGGAACCGCTCACCGACCTTTTCGGCCTCGACCACAACGTCGGCCAAGCCCGCCTCATGCGCCCGCATCAGATCGGCGAGCTTCATCGGCTTGTAGCCGATCACATGATCCACCCCGCCAACCACGATCTGTGGCGTATAGATCGACCCGGACCCCGCCTCGTGGGCATAGGCCTTTTGCCGTGCCGTGTGTTCGGGGCGCGCAAAACTGTCCTTCCAGCCGATGTAATCCCAATAATCCACGTGCAAGGCGAGCGGGAGCACGTCGTTTCGCGTGGCAAGCTCGACGAAGAGCTCGTCGGCTGGCGGACAGGACGAACAGCCCTGCGAGGTGAAGAGCTCAACCAGGACCATAGGCTTTTCACGGGCGAGTGCTGATCCGGAGGCCATTGCAGCCATCATCATCACCCCTGCCCCGATCCACGACTTCATGTAAGCTCTCCTCGCGTTTGATCTTCTGGATAGACCGTTCGCTTGTCACCCACCAATCAAGGTTTTGAGAGATAATGAAACGCGTGGTATTTTGGCAGTGAACCAAATACCCGCAGAAATGTGTGCAATAGTATACCGAAATTGCCGCCAGCCCCTTGCATGACGCCCCGATACCGGGCAAATGCTACGCAACGAACATCGTCCAGCAGAGGAGCCAGACATGCCCATCGTCGTCGGACAAGACACCTCCAAAACCCGCAAAACCCTGACCGTAGGGTCCGCCTCGGTCGACTATTATTCGATCCCGGCCGCCGAAGCCGCCGGACTCGGCACGTTTTCGAAACTGCCCGCCTCGCTCAAGGTCGTGCTGGAAAACATGCTGCGGTTCGAAGACGACGGGTTCACCGTCTCGGTTGATGACATCAAGGCCTTCTCCGAATGGGCCGACAAGGGTGGCAAGAACCCCCGCGAAATCGCCTACCGCCCGGCCCGCGTCCTGATGCAGGATTTCACCGGCGTTCCCGCCGTCGTCGATCTCGCCGCGATGCGTGACGGTATCCTCGGCCTCGGTGGCGACGCCAAGAAAATCAATCCGCTGGTCCCCGTCGACCTCGTCATCGACCACTCGGTCATGATCGACGAATTCGGCAACCCGCGCGCGTTCCAGATGAACGTGGACCGCGAATACGAACGCAATATGGAACGTTACCAGTTCCTCAAGTGGGGCCAGACCGCGTTTGAGAACTTCCGCGTGGTTCCGCCGGGCACCGGCATCTGCCACCAGGTGAACCTTGAGTATCTTGCTCAAACCGTCTGGACCGACAAGGACCAGGACGGGAACGAAGTTGCCTACCCCGACACGCTCGTCGGCACCGACAGCCACACCACCATGGTCAACGGCGCGGCCGTTCTGGGCTGGGGCGTCGGCGGCATCGAAGCCGAGGCCGCGATGCTCGGTCAGCCGATCTCCATGCTCATCCCCGAGGTTGTGGGCTTCAAGCTCACCGGCGCGATGATGGAAGGCACCACCGGCACCGACCTCGTGCTGAAAGTCGTGGAAATGCTGCGTGAACACGGCGTGGTCGGCAAGTTCGTGGAATTCTACGGTGAAGGTCTCGACAATCTGCCGCTCGCACAGCGTGCGACGATTGCCAACATGGCGCCCGAGTATGGCGCCACCTGCGGCTTCTTCCCGATCGACGGCGAGACGCTGCGCTACATGGAAACCACGGGGCGCGACAAGGACCGCATCGCTCTGGTCGAAGCCTACGCGAAAGAGAACGGGTTCTGGCGGGATGCGGATTACGATCCGGTTTACACCTCGACCCTCGAGCTTGACATGTCGACCATCGTTCCGGCCATCTCCGGTCCGAAACGCCCGCAGGACTACGTGACGCTCGACCATGCCGCACAGGCCTTCGACGAGGTCATCGCCGATTTCCGCGGCGTGGACATCTCGGACGACGCGCAAGACATGGCCGCCGAAGGCCCCATCGCCACCAAGCCGTCCGTCACCGCGAAATCGGCCAAGGTCGAAGGCGAAGACTACGAGCTCAAGGATGGTTCGGTCGTGATCGCCTCGATCACCTCCTGCACCAACACCTCGAACCCCTACGTGATGATCGGTGCCGGCCTCGTCGCCCGCAAGGCCCGTGAACTTGGCCTGAACCGCAAGCCTTGGGTAAAAACCTCGCTGGCTCCCGGTTCGCAGGTCGTGACCGAGTATCTCGAAGGCGCAGGCCTTCAGGAAGACCTCGACGCGATCGGGTTCGACCTGGTCGGCTACGGCTGCACCACCTGCATCGGCAACTCCGGCCCGCTTCAGCCGGAAATCTCCAAGGCGGTCAATGACAACGATCTGATCGCGGTGTCGGTGCTTTCCGGCAACCGGAACTTTGAAGGCCGGATTTCGCCGGACGTGCGGGCAAACTACCTCGCCTCCCCGCCGCTGGTCGTCGCCTACGCCCTGTCCGGTGACATGAACATCGACATGGCAAACGATCCGATCGCGCAGACGCCGGACGGCAAGGACGTCTACCTGAAAGACATCTGGCCGACCGACAAGGAAATCTCCGACCTGGTTGACAGGGTCGTCACCCGCGAAGCCTTCCAGTCCAAGTATGCGGACGTGTTCAAAGGCGACGAGAAGTGGCGGGCCGTGGAGGTCTCGGGTGGCGAAACCTACGATTGGCCACCGCAGTCGACCTACATCCAGAACCCGCCCTACTTCCAGGGCATGTCCAAGGATGCAGGCGTGATCTCGGACATTGAAGACGCGGGCGTTCTGGCGGTTCTGGGCGACATGATCACCACCGACCACATCTCGCCCGCAGGCAGCTTCAAGCCGGACACCCCGGCCGGCAAGTACCTGACCGAGCGTCAGGTCTCGCCGCGTGACTTCAACAGCTACGGCTCGCGCCGCGGCAACCACGAAGTCATGATGCGCGGCACCTTCGCCAACATCCGCATCAAGAACGAGATGCTGGACGGCGTCGAAGGCGGCTACACCAAGGGCCCCGACGGCGAGCAGACCTCGATCTTCGACGCGGCCATGGCATACCAGGAACAAGGCAAACCGCTCGTCATCTTTGGCGGCGAACAATATGGCGCTGGCTCCTCGCGCGACTGGGCGGCCAAGGGCACCAACCTTCTGGGCGTCAAGGCCGTGATCGCGGAGAGCTTCGAGCGTATCCACCGCTCCAACCTCGTCGGCATGGGCGTCATCCCGTTCGAGTTCACCGGCGGCGACACCCGCAAGACGCTGAACCTGACCGGTGAGGAAAGCGTTTCGATCTCCGGTCTTGCCGGTGATCTGAAGCCGCTCTCCGAAGTGCCCTGCACCATCACGTACAAGGACGGCTCCACGAAAGAGATCGCACTCAAGTGCCGCATCGATACCGCGGTCGAGATCGACTACGTGAAAAACGGCGGCGTGTTGCACTACGTGCTGCGCAATCTCGCCAAGTCCGCGACGGCGTAAATCTGTGATATGAAGACCAAAAGCCCCGGCCGATCGGCCGGGGCTTTTTCGTTCCGGTCCCGAAATTCACCAAGAATTTCGAACCGATTTCTTCAAAGAAATCGGGCGCTCACTCCCCGAGCATCCACTCCCCCTCCGGGTAGAACGCGTGGAAGGCAAAGGCGAACATCACGTCATGTGGCAGGTCCGCTCCGTCGGCATTCCGCACCCGGATCGCCGCCACCATCTCCGCCTCCCCTATCACCGCATCGTCTAAAGCGCTCGCCTGGTCATGGGCCCATTGAATCGTCACGCCCGCCTCGGTCAACACCGCGCCATCCGCAAGCCGCGACATCGGCCACGCCCGCTCGCCAACCCGCACCACCCGCGCCAAAGCGGGGATGTCATGCGGCGGGTCTTCCCCGGTGAAGAACGGATAAGGTCGCGCCCGACCGTCATACCCCACGTAGGGGTTCTGCCCGTAGCGCCGTGGAAAATCCGGTTCCGCCATGACCAGCCCGCCGGGGTTCCGCCCGGCAAAGACACCCCAGGCTTCCATCCACGACGGCAGCGCCTCCAACTCGTCGCCCGCGAACTCTCCGACGATCCCCTGGCCCAGGGCCTGCTGCCACCAGCTCTCGGTTTCGCGGTCGTACATCACCATGTCCGAGGCACGCAGTTTGCCGGTCACTCCAAAGGTGAGAACCCGTCCATCATGACGCCGGTCAAACGTCAGCGCCGAATTGCACAGCGGACAAAACGTCACCGCGACCGGCACATCGCCGACCTGATCGTTCACGATCTCATGCCAGATCAGATACCGGATCGGATAGGCCCGCGGCACCTCGCCGTCGATCTCCAAGGCGATAACCGGTTCTCGTGGCGGCAGCTCGACTTTGCCGACGCCGATCATCTCCGGGTCGCTCAACGCGGGAACGCCGTCACGCGGTGGCCCGCCCGACAGGATTTCCCCCCAGCTCTCAATGGTGCGGTTCGAAAAATCGGTCTTGGGAAACTCGTTCTTCCAGAACGACGGATCGGCCCATAGCGACGTGGGCAGGAGCAGAAGGAGGAGGAGAGCGCGTATCATGGCATCGATCATGCCCGTCGCCCCCGCTCTCTGTCATCTGGCGATTGCGTTACCGGTCCGGATGCGCGCATGCGCGAGCCGCGCCGCAGCGCATGGAACAACATGCCGCCCGTGAATGTCAGGCGATCCTGTTCCCGACCAGCCAACAATGGCCGCCGATTGGAGGCATTTGATTACAATTGATCGGAAAATCAGGGCAAAAATCAACTTCAGGGGCACGGTTACCCTTCTTTAACCATTCCGGACACACCATACTCCGAATTGAAAAGGAGATTCTTATGCTCGCTGCCGCAAAGCGATTTAACATCCCGGTTTTCGAGTGGCTCGTCGTGTCGGGTTTCATCCTGATGCTCGCCGGAATGCGCTGACCAAACCGTTTTTGCATCGCGACGGCTGGCATCGGGGCCGGGCGCGATAATTTCGGCTTCCACCGCTTGATATCCGCCGGTCCCCCGGCACGTTCCGTAAGGGTCTTGGGCGCATCGGCTGCGCTTGCCGGACCGGCCATCGCGGCCGGGATCAGGTTGGAGACGATGCCCTCGACACTTTTCAGGGCAGCTAGACCGCTCAGGGCAAATCCGGTCAAAGCCAGGTCGCTTGTCACCGTGCTCACACCTCATTATTTTCGCGAACCTGACATTACTCTTCCATAGGGCGCTTCATATGGCGCGTTTGGGAAAGATCCTGGTTTCGGTTGCTCGCCCTGACACCCCAAACTGTGCGCCTATTCGACCCGTCACCAGGAAACGGCTCAACGCGACCGGCGCCCCTCCCCCCGATGAGCACATGAAAAAGGCCCGCACGAAGCGGGCCTTTCGGGGTCGCGTTCCCGCTGGCCGGGGACACCCGGTCAGTCTTCGATCACACGGACGCTTTCCATCACGTCGGGTTCGCCAACGACCGTGCCGTTCGACCCTTCGCCGCGTTTGATCTGGTTCACCACGTCCATGCCCTCGACCACCCGGCCAACAACCGTATAGGCCTCGTCCAGATGCGGGGCCGGTTCGAACATGATGAAGAACTGGCTGTTGGCCGAATTCGGGTCCGACGACCGCGCCATCCCGACCGTGCCCATCTCGAAGCTCTCCTTTGAGAACTCGGCAGGCAGGTTCGGATAGTCCGAGCCACCGGTTCCGGCCCTGCGCATGTCGCCCCCCGCCTTGCCAAACTCCACGTCGCCCGTCTGCGCCATGAAGCCGTCGATCACGCGGTGGAACACGACGCCGTCATAAGCGCCCTCTTTCGCCAGCGTCACGATACGCTCGGCATGTTGCGGCGCGAGGGTGTCGAACAGCTCGACCACCACTTTGCCATTCGCTTCGCCCGCGACCGTAATCTCGATCTGGGGACCGCCGGATTGCCCCGGCGCGTCGGTCACGACAGCCGGGCCGCGGTCCAAAGTCGACCACCAGTACAGTCCGACAATCGCGACGCCGACCGCGAAGATGATCCAGGCGACGAGTTTACTCGACATCGGCCGCAACTTTCACGGAGATCATCTTGTCCGGATACATCGGCGGCTCACCCCGGGTGATCGCGTCCACATGCTCCATGCCTTCAACGACCTGACCATAGACGGTGTATTGGCCGTTCAGGAAATCGTTGTCCTTGAAGTTGATGAAGAATTGGCTGTTGGCCGAGTCCGGGTTCATCGAGCGCGCGGCGCCGAGCGATCCACGGGCGTGCGGCACCTTGGAAAACTCTGCCGGAACATCGGGAAGGTCCGACCCGCCGGTGCCTGCACGACGAAGCTCGCCGCCATCGTCCAGGTTGCCGTGCTCCACGTCGCCGGTCTGCGCCATGAAGCCGTCGATCACGCGATGAAACACGACACCGTCGTATTTGCCCGCACGCGCCAGTTCCTTCATGCGCTCGACATGCTTCGGGGCAACGTTGGGCATCAATTCGATGGTAACGGTCCCATCCTTCAGCTCCATGAGAATGGTATTTTCCGGGTCTTTGATCTCGGCCATTGGGCACTCCTTTTCACGTTGCGCGGAAAGTATGGGCGCAGGAAGCGCGGCACAAGTGCGGAAAAAGCGCGCGGGCGGTTGAATTATACCAGCGAAGCGTGTCTCTGTTGAACCACGCATTGTGGAGAACGACTATGGGCTGGAAAACGCTGGATGATATGGATCTGGACGGCAAAACCGTGCTGGTGCGCGTGGATATCAATGTCCCGCTGGACGATGCGGGCAATGTGACCGATGCCACCCGGATCGAGCGGATCGTGCCCACCATCCGCGATATCCTGGACGCGGGCGGCAAACCGGTGCTCCTGGCTCATTTCGGTCGGCCGAAGGGACAAGTCGTTCCAGAAATGTCGCTGAAGCCGCTGGTCCCCGCCTTGAAAAAGGCGTTCGGCGTCGAGGTGACCTTTGCCGAGAACTGCATCGGTGGCCCGGCCAAGACGGCGGTATCCGAACAAAAACCCGGCGAGGTTCTGCTTCTGGAGAACACGCGGTTCCACCAGGAAGAGACCGAGAACGGCGCGACCTTCGCCGCCTCCCTCGCCGCGCTTGGCGAGGTGTTCGTGAACGATGCCTTCTCCGCGGCGCACCGGGCGCACGCCTCGACCGAAGGGGTCGCCAAACTCCTGCATTCCTGCGCTGGCCGCCTCATGGAAGCCGAGTTGAAAGCCCTCGAAGGCGCTTTGGCGACGCCCGCCCGCCCGGTTACGGCGGTCGTCGGCGGCGCCAAGATTTCGACCAAGCTGGAGCTTCTCTCCAACCTCATCGAAAAAGTCGACACGCTCGTGATCGGCGGAGGCATGGCCAATACCTTCCTCGCCGCCCAAGGCATCGACGTGGGCGCCTCGCTCTGCGAGCACGACATGGCCGACACCGCGCGCGAAATCATGGAGAAAGCCGAAACAACCGGCTGCACCATTCTGCTCCCTACCGACGTGGTCGTCGCCAAGGAATTCAAAGCGGGCGCCGAGAACCAGACCGTCGCCGCCAACGCCTGCCCCCCCGACATGATGATTCTCGACGCGGGCCCCGACAGCGTCGCGGCAATCAAGGCCTGTTTCGAGAAATCCGCCACGCTGATCTGGAACGGCCCCCTCGGCGCGTTCGAGATCGAACCCTTCGACACCGCCACCAACGCCGCCGCCCGAGCGGCTGCCGATCTTACCCAGAACGGCAACCTCGTGTCGGTCGCCGGCGGTGGCGATACGGTCGCCGCCCTCAACAAGGCGGGCGCGGCCGATGGCTTTTCCTATATCTCCACGGCGGGCGGCGCATTCCTCGAATGGATGGAAGGCAAGACCCTCCCCGGCGTCGCTGCGCTGGAGACCTGATCGGTGGCCTGGGCCCTCATCACAGGCGCCTCCTCGGGGTTTGGACAGGATTTTGCCCGCCTCGCCGCGATGGACGGCTACGACCTGATCCTCACGGCCCGCCGCCGCGCCCCGATGGAGGCACTCGCGGCTGAAATGACCAAGGCAGGCCGCCACACAAAAGTCGAAATCATCGAAGCCGACCTCGCCGAACCGGGCGCCGCACAGGCGCTCTGGGAAGACGCGAGCCAGGGCCGCAAGATCACGGTCCTCATCAACAACGCAGGTCTGGGCTACCACGGCCTTCACGGAGATGACATCCCGGCCGCACGCACCCTCGTCGCCGTCAACGTCACCGCGATGAACGATCTTGCCATGGCCGCGCTCGCCCACTTCCGGGCGAGCGGCACGAAGGGCAAAATCCTCAACGTCGCCTCGCTCGCGGCCTTTTTCCCGGCGCCGACGATGGCCGCATATCACGCCTCCAAAGCCTTCGCGCTCACCCTGACCGACGCGCTTCACTTCGAGGGCAAGCCCGACGGCATCACCGTCACCTCGCTCTGCCCCGGCCCCACCGACACCGGGTTCTTCGACGCCGCCCAAATGGGCCAGACCCTCCTCACCACGATCATGGAACCCGCCGACAGCGCCAAGGTGGCCGAGGCCGGCTGGCGCGGCCTCAAACGCGGCACGCGCAGCGTCACCCCCGGCCTCATGCCGAAATTCGCAGCCTTCGCCAGCCGCCTGACCCCGCGCGGCCTTGGTGCGCGCCTGAACCGGCTTCTCTGGTCCGAACGCGGCTAATTCAGCAACGTTAGCGCGACCAGAATTGAACCTCCACGCGACCTCCCCTAACACGGAGAGCGAACGGAAACTCTGACGGGGATCACCACATGTCGAACGCCAAAATGCGCGAGCAGATGAAATCGGGGAAAGGCTTCATCGCCGCTCTCGACCAGTCGGGCGGCTCCACGCCGAAGGCGCTTCGGCTCTATGGCATCGAAGAGGACCAATATTCTTCGGACGCCGAGATGTTCGACCTGATCCACGCCATGCGCTCGCGCATCGCCCAGGCCCCTGCCTTCACCGGCGAGAAAGTCATCGGCGCGATCCTCTTCGAGATGACCATGGACCGCGAGATCGGCGGCAAGCCCGCCGCCAAATTCCTCTGGGAAGAGCGCGGCGTCGTGCCTTTCCTGAAGGTCGACAAGGGCCTCGCGGATGAGGCGGACGGCTGCCAGTTGATGAAACCGATGCCCGACCTCGATGCGCTTCTGGACCGCGCGGTGGAAAACGGCGTCTTCGGCACCAAGATGCGCTCGGTCATTTCGGCGGCGAACCACGACGGGATCAAGGCGATTGTCGAACAGCAGTTCGAGGTCGGCAAACAGATCCTCGCCAAGGGGCTGGTCCCGATCATCGAACCCGAGGTGACCATCACCATCGACGACAAGGCCGAGGCCGAGGACATCCTCGCAAACGAGATCGTGCATCAGCTCGACAGGCTGGCCGAAGGTCAGGAGGTCATGCTGAAGCTCTCGCTGCCGACCATGTCCAACCTCTACGCCCCCCTTATCGCCCACCCGCGCGTGTTGCGCGTCGTGGCGCTCTCGGGCGGCTACGCGCGCGACGAGGCGAACGCGCTTCTCGCGAAAAACGAAGGCATGATTGCCAGCTTTTCGCGCGCCCTGACCGAAGGTCTGTCGGCGCAGCAGTCCGATGAGGCGTTCAACAGGGCGATCGCCACCGCCATCGACGACATCTACACGGCCTCGATCACCTGATCGGCTTCATCGTGCTTCAAATATCCAAATCCGGCCGATCCTCGCCCCGCGAGGGTCGGCCTTTTCATGTGCGCGGCGTCAGCCGCGCGCCTTTTGGTCATATCCGTGCCAGAAGCGCCTCGGTGTCCAATCCGCTGACCGACCCCGGTATCAGCCCACGCTCCCCCGTGACCCGAGTTGCAACCCAGCCATCGGCCACCGCCGCTTCACCGCTGCGGATCAGCACGCTGGCTGCCAGCAGCCCGGCCAAGCTCTCCGCGAACCACCGCGCCTCGGCTTCCTCCGGCAATCCCGGCCATCGCTCCATGTGCGCAGATAACGCCGCATCATAGCGCCGATCCGCGCCCAGAGCCGCCTCCAGCTCCGCCCTCAACGTCTCGCCCGCCAGGGGCTCGCGCGCCAGGGTGCGCAGAATGTCGAGACAGATCACGTTCCCCGATCCCTCCCAGATCGAATTCAACGGCGCCTCACGGTAGAGCATCGGCATCGGCGTATCATCGACGTAGCCCATGCCGCCCAGGCACTCCATCGCCTCAACGATGACCTGCGGTGCACGTTTGTTGGACAGGTATTTCGCCAAAGCCACGGATATCCGGGCAAAGGCCCGGTCCTCGTCTCGCCCGCCGTCAAAGGCCCGCGCAGCCCGCATCCCGAGCGCCAGCGCCCCTTCCCAATCGAGCACGAGGTCAGCCACGACCGCGCGCATCAGCGGCTGGTCGATCAAGCGCTTCTGGAACGTCCGTCGCCCGGAAATCCAATGCTTCACCTCGACCAAAGCCGCGCGCATCAACCCGGCAGGGGCCATCGCGGTATCGAGCCGCGTGTGATGCACCATCTCGATGATCGTGTTCACCCCGCGTCCCTCGTCCCCCAGAAGCGTGGCGCGAGCGCCATGATACTCGATCTCGGACGAAGCATTTGCGGTGTTCCCGAGCTTGGACTTGAGCCGCTGCAACCGGATGCCGTTGCGCCCCTGCTCCGTCCAGCGCGGCACGAGGAAGCAGGACAACCCGCCCTCGGTCTGGGCCAATGTCAGGAACCCGTCCGACATCGGCGCCGAGCAGAACCATTTATGCCCGGTCAGCACCCAGTCATCGCCATCCGGCACGGCCCGCGTCGTATTCGCACGCACGTCCGAGCCACCTTGTTTCTCGGTCATCGCCATGCCCATGGTCGCGGACCGCTTCTCGCCCACAGGTGCGATGGCGGAGTCGTAGTCCGTCCCCAGCAGTTTCGGAGCCCAGGCGGCCTCGGCGGCGGGGCTGGCCGACAGTGCGGGCACGGCGGCATAGGTCATGGTCAGCGGGCAACAAATCCCCGGCTCGACCTGGCTCAGCATGTAAACCATCGCGGCGTGGGTCGTGTGGCCGCCCGGCTGCCCGTCCCAGGCGACATGCGCATAACCCTGCTTCATGCCCTCGGCCATGATCTGGTGATAACCGGGATGAAACGCCACCTCGTCCAGACGCCGCCCGCCCCGGTCAAAGAGCCTGAGTTCCGGCGGATGCGCCCGCGCGGCCTGCCCCGCCTCGCGCATCTCCTCGGTGCCGAACGCCGCGCCCGCCGCGGCCGCCACATCGGCGCGCCCACCATTGCCCTCGACCGCGGCGCGCAGCGGCGCGTCCGTTGTCCAGAGGTCGGCGGCAGGAGGCGGTCCCGGCTGGTTCTCGACCTCGTGGGTCGTGAGTTGGGCTTCGGGCGCGGTCGGGTTGGTCATGTCTGGGTCCTCCTCTTGCGAGCCTAGCCCCAGCGCCCCGCCGCCGGGAACCCGTGACGTCGCGCGATTGGCAGGAAAGTGCCACCGCGAATCATTAGGGGATTCACACGGCGAATCGCCTGTGGCATAGATGGGTGCAGCGCCCGTCAGAGGTGCAGATATGAGGCAGACACGTCCATGAACGGACCCCGCAAACAGACCGGCTTCGGCGGCATGCTCTATCTCTTGGGGCTGATCCTCGCTGGCGTCTATTTCACCTTTGCCTCGGTGCAGGGGGATTACGGGCTGTTTCACCGTATCCGGATCGAAGCCGAAGCCGAAGATCTGCGCGCGGAGCGCGAAAAGCTCATGGCCGAGATCGCCATTCTGGAAAACAAGACCCGCCGAATCTCGGATCAGTACCTCGATCTCGACCTTCTCGACGAGCAGGCCCGCGACGTGCTTGGCCTTGTGCGCGCCGACGAGGTCGTGCTGCGCTGAACGCCTCATCTTCGCCGGTTGGCGCAGCGCGTATGCACAATCGTATGCACAGCCTGTGCACGCCCAGTGTACGCCCTGTGTATCCGAAAAACGGCGCGCTTTCAAAACACTCTCGCATGAGGGTCGATTTTCGTTTATAGGGTAGTTTAAGGCTAAACTATTATTTGGACAGCGGAGGGACGGCCACATGGCAGCCGCCAAAAGCCCTAAGAAATCAAACACATCCAAAGAAGACCTGCTCTCCTTTTACAAGGAGATGCTCCTGATCCGTCGATTCGAGGAAAAAGCCGGCCAACTCTACGGCATGGGTCTCATCGGCGGGTTCTGTCACCTCTACATCGGCCAGGAAGCCGTCGTCGTCGGCCTCGAAGCCGCCGCCTCGGAGGGCGACAAGCGCGTCACATCCTACCGCGATCACGGCCACATGCTGGCCTGCGGGATGGACCCGAAAGGCGTCATGGCAGAGCTGACCGGACGCGAAGGAGGCTACTCCAAGGGTAAGGGTGGCTCGATGCACATGTTCTCCACGGAAAAGCATTTCTACGGTGGCCACGGCATCGTGGGGGCGCAGGTGCCGATCGGGGCCGGTCTCGCATTCGCGGACAAATATCTCGAAACTGGCGGCGTGACCTTCACCTATTTCGGCGACGGCGCGGCCAACCAGGGCCAGGTCTACGAAGCCTACAACATGGCCGAGCTCTGGGAGCTTCCGGTGATCTTCGTCATCGAGAACAACCAGTACGCCATGGGCACCTCGGTTCAGCGCTCCACCAAGTCGCCCTCCCTTTGGGAACGCGGTGCCGCGTACGGCATCAAGGGCGAGGAAGTGGACGGGATGGATGTCCTGGCCGTGAAAGCAGCCGGCGAGAAGGCCGTGAAATACTGCCGCGACGGCAAAGGCCCCTACATCCTGGAAATGAAGACCTACCGCTACCGCGGCCACTCCATGTCGGACCCGGCGAAATACCGGACCCGCGAGGAAGTGCAAAAGATGCGCGAAGAGCGCGACGCCATCGAACACGTCCGCGACCTGATCCTTCAGGGCAAACATGCGGGCGAGGACGAGCTCAAGGCCATCGACAAAGAAACCAAGAACATCGTGAACGAAGCGGCCGACTTCGCACGTGAAAGCCCGGAGCCGTCGCTGGACGAGCTTTGGACGGACATCTACGCGTAAGTCGGGGAGACACAGACATGGCAATCGAAATTCTCATGCCCGCGCTCAGCCCCACGATGGAAGAGGGCACGCTGGCGAAATGGCTCGTCAAGGAAGGCGACGAGGTCAAATCCGGCGATATCCTGGCCGAGATCGAAACCGATAAAGCGACGATGGAATTCGAAGCGGTGGACGAAGGCACCGTGGGCAAGATCCTGATCGACGAAGGCACGGAAGGGGTGAAAGTGAACACGCCCATCGCCGTCCTCGTCGAAGAGGGCGAAAGCGCCGACGACATCGACACGTCGAGCAAGACCTCCGACGCGGACAAAGGGTCGGACACAAGTTCGGACAATGGTTCGACGGAAAGTTCGCTGGACGACACCGACACCGACAAACCGATGTCCTCGCAACCTGCCGCCTCGATGCCCGAACCGGAGCCGGTTGAAGACCCGGAAATCCCGGAAGGCACCGAGATGAAGACGCAGACCGTGCGCGAAGCGCTGCGTGACGCGATGGCCGAAGAGATGCGCGGGGACGACACCGTGTTCCTCATGGGCGAAGAAGTGGCCGAGTACCAAGGCGCTTATAAAGTGTCCCAGGGGCTGCTTGATGAGTTTGGCTCGAAGCGGGTGATCGACACGCCGATCACCGAACATGGCTTCACTGGCCTCGCCACCGGCGCCGCTATGGGCGGTCTGCGCCCGATTGTGGAATTCATGACGTGGAACTTCGCCATGCAGGCGATCGACCAGATCATCAATACCGCCGCCAAGACGCGCTATATGTCCGGCGGTCAGATGAACGTGCCGGTCGTGTTCCGCGGTGCGAACGGCGCAGCCGCCCGCGTGGCCGCCCAGCACAGCCAGGACTACGCGGCGTGGTATGCGCAGGTCCCCGGTCTGCATGTTGCGATGCCCTACTCCGCGGCGGACGCCAAGGGCCTGCTCAAGACCGCCATTCGCGGCGACACGCCGGTCGTGTTCCTGGAGAACGAGCTTCTCTACGGCCAAAGCTTCGACGTGCCGGTCATGGACGACTACACCGTCCCCTTTGGCAAGGCCCGCATCTGGCAGAAGGGCGACGATGTCACCATCGTGTCCTTCGGCATCGGCATGAAATACGCGTTGGAAGCGGCCGAAAAGCTCGCGGCAGACGGTATCCAGGCCGAGGTCATCGACCTGCGGACCCTACGTCCGATGGACACCAAGACCGTCATCGAAAGCGTCAAGAAAACCAACCGCTGCGTGACGGTCGAAGAAGGCTGGCCGGTGGCTTCCATCGGGGCGACGATCAGTTCGGTCCTGATGCAGGAGGCTTTCGACTACCTCGACGCACCGGTCATCACCTGCACCGGCAAGGACGTCCCGATGCCCTACGCGGCGAACCTCGAAAAACACGCGCTGGTGACCACCGACGAGGTGATCGAAGCCGTGAAAGCCGTGACTTACAAGTAAGGAGAGAGCGCGATGCCAACGGAAATCCTGATGCCCGCCCTCTCACCCACGATGGAAGAGGGCACGCTGGCCAAATGGCTGGTCAAGGAAGGTGACGAGGTGAACGCCGGTGACCTTCTGGCGGAAATCGAAACCGACAAGGCGACGATGGAATTCGAAGCCGTGGACGAAGGTGTGATCGGCAAGATCCTGATCGAAGGCGGCACCGAGGGCGTGAAAGTGAACACGCCGATTGCGGTTCTGCTCGAAGAGGGTGAAAGCGCCGACGACATCGAGGCTTCGAGTTCGGACACGGCGCCAAAGGCCAAAGACGACACCGAGGGCGACACCTCTGCCCAGGCGCCGAAAGACGTCGAAGGCCCCGGGTCGCCCACGCCTGCCGACACCGGGTCTGCCAGCGCAGTGCCTGCGCAAAAGGACGACAAGGGCGAGCGTATCTTCGCCTCCCCCCTCGCCCGCCGGATCGCAGCGGACAAGGGGCTCGACCTGAGCCAGATCAAAGGCTCCGGGCCGAAAGGTCGGATCGTGAAGGCCGATGTGCTCGACGCGAAACCGAGCGAGAAGCCCGCGAAATCGGAAGCCGCGACACCTGCCTCGGCCCCTGCCCCGGCAGCTGGCCCGAGCACCGAAGCCGTCATCAAGATGTACGAAGACCGGGAGTACGAGGAGGTCAAGCTCGACGGGATGCGCAAGACGATTGCCGCGCGTCTGACCGAAGCGAAACAGACCATCCCGCACTTCTACCTGCGCCGGGACATCAAGCTCGACGCGCTGCTCAAGTTCCGCTCGCAGTTGAACAAGCAGCTCGAAGGGCGCGGTGTGAAACTGTCGGTGAACGACTTTATCATCAAGGCCTCGGCCTTGGCCTTGCAGGCCGTGCCGGACGCAAACGCGGTCTGGGCCGGCGACCGGGTTCTGAAGTTGAAGCCTTCGGACGTGGCGGTCGCCGTCGCCATCGAAGGCGGGCTGTTCACGCCGGTCCTGCGCGACAGTGACATGAAATCGCTTTCGGCGCTCTCGGCCGAGATGAAAGACCTCGCCACCCGTGCCCGCGACCGAAAGCTCGCGCCGCATGAATACCAGGGCGGCGCTTTCGCGGTCTCAAATCTCGGTATGTTCGGCATCGACAACTTCGATGCGGTCATCAACCCGCCGCACGGGGCGATCCTCGCGGTCGGTGCGGGTGTGAAGAAGCCGGTCGTGAACGCGGATGGCGAAATCGAAGTGGCCACCGTGATGAGCGTCACGCTCAGCGTGGATCACCGGGTTATCGACGGGGCGCTCGGGGCGGAACTTCTGGAGCAGATCGTCCAGAACCTTGAGAACCCGATGGTGATGCTGGCCTAAGCGCGCGTCTCACCGACGGCTGGAAACAGGCCCAAGACGGAAACGTCTTGGGCTTTTCATTTTCGGCAAAGCAAAAGAAAAGAGCGCGAGGGGAACCCCTGGCGCTCTCTTTTCTTGGTTGGACCCGGCGGTCTCAGGCGGCAATCGCCACCGCATAAAGCGCCGCAAATCCCAGAACAGTTGCCATCCACATACGAAGCATAAAATTTTCCCCACTGTTGTTGTGGGAGTCTTTTTCCGCATTTTCCGACGAATGTCATTGATCAAGGTCAGCGATGGGCGACTGTTCGCCTATGAGACTCCAAGGCTCATATTATCCAGAAAAATCAATACGTCAGCTTCGACCGCTCATATCCTGTCGCGGGAGAGAACCGCCCAGAAAAAAGGCCGATGACGTTTCCCTCACCGGCCCTTCCGTTCAAGCGCGTTCGGTTATGCGATCATTGCCAGGGCAGAGGCGGCAGTGACCCAACCGAGGGCGAAAAAAGCAAAGGGTTTCATGGCAGTGTCTCCCAGACGTTTCCTACAACCTGATCTCATCAGATGGTTGTCTAAGAAACGGTAAACGCGGCGGAAAAGTTCCGCCGCGCCGTGAAATCGCGTTCGAATTGGACAAGCCGCCTGTCGCGAACGGCGTCCTACTTGGTGTCCGACTTGGGACTGAACACCTGATCCATCGAAACGGACGGGTGATCACAGCCTGCTTCGCCAACGACTTTCGCCGGGACACCGGCGACGGTCTTGGCGGGCGGGACATCTGACAGCACGACCGACCCCGCCGCGATGCGCGAACAGCATCCGACGGTGATATTGCCCAGGACCTTGGCCCCTGCCCCGATCAACACTTCATCCGCGATCTTCGGGTGCCGGTCCTCTTCTTCCTTGCCGGTCCCGCCAAGGGTCACGGAGTGAAGCATGGAGACGTTATTGCCGACCACGGCGGTCTCTCCGATGACGATGGAATGCGCATGGTCGATCATGATGCCCTTGCCGATCCGCGCCGCCGGGTGGATGTCGATCCCGTAGGTTTCGGACGCGCGCATTTGCAGGAAATACGCCAGATCATGGCGCCCTTCGCTCCAAAGCCAGTTGGCCAACCGGTAGGCCTGCATACCCTGGAAGCCTTTGTAATAGAGCATCGGTTGCAACAGGCGATGCGTCGCCGGGTCGCGTTCCATAACCGCCGACAGGTCCGCACGCGCTGCTTCGACCAGCTCCGGCGATTGCACGTAGGCTTCGTTCGCGACTTCGCGCAGCACGATCATCGACATCTCGTTCGAAGAAAGCTTGGCCGCGATCCGGTAGGACAGCGCACGGTCCAACGTTTTATGATGGAGCACACAGGCGTGAATCAGCCCCCCCATAAGGGGCTCTTTCGCCACGGCTTCGTGCGCTTCAGAGGTGATCTGATCCCAAACCGGGTCGACGACCCTGGGCTGTGCGTTCGTCTTGGCCATGTCCGGCTCCATCCTTATTGCTGTGTCTGGATACCCCAGATAGGCTCGAAATTCCAAACGCAAACCTGTGATGGAAAGTATCAAGCCCATGGATGAGGCGAAAATCGCCAAGTATCGTCAAGCACTTGACGCGCAACTTGCGGACTTGGACCGCGAGGATGAACTGGGGGCCGACGGCCAGGACGTGGTCACGCTCGACCAGCAATCGGTCGGACGCCTCAGCCGGATGGACGCGTTGCAGGGCCAAGCCATGGCGAAAGCGACGGCCGCGCGCCGAGATGCCCAGCGCAAACGCATCGCGGCCGCTTTCGCTCGCATGGAAGAGAATGAATACGGCTACTGCGTGGACTGCGGCGAAGAGATCGCGAAAAAACGGCTGGACCTCGATCCAGCCGTTCCGACCTGCATTTCCTGTGCCCGAGGCTAAGCCGTAACGGTGATCCGGGCGCTTGGGCCCGGCCCGAAGCTCTGCGACACCTGGGCCACGTCAACTTTGAACGGGGCGATTACCCCGTCGGCAAGCTGGGTCGCTGCCTCGTAACGCCAGGTCGGACTATTGACGGTTTCTTCCCGGACGACTTCGCCCGCATGGATAATCTTGACAAGATATTGTTCCACGTCCTCGCCCAAAGGCACGTCGACCCCCTGCCAGCTATCGCCGTCGATACGCGTGCGCCGAACCCAATCGAAAACAGCATCGCCGCCGGACCAGTGCGCCGTCAGGTGCACGGGCCGATATGGGCGAAGCCCGACGCCCTCTGTCGTGACGACCTGGTGTGTGAAACTCTCGTCATCCAGCGGTTCGGATGCAGGACCGATCCGGTAATTCCGCTCCAACCCACGGGCGGACAGTGCAAGGTCCAGCTGCGTGACCGCGCTATCAAGGAAAACCACCGTCGCGCCGGCCTCCCATGTGTCGGGAATGAACGGGTCGCTCCCCGCCTGCCCCCGGAGGCGCCCGCTGATCTCATAAACGTCTTCCTCCACCAGAACCGCTTCGGAGAACTGGAAAACCTCCCAACCGTCGGGGCCATCCAGCCCGATGACGGCGACGTTTGATCCGTTGAGCATGGCTTCTTCCCCGGACGACGAAATGGTGCCACGCGCCATGCGCACGCGCAGGACGGGACCACGATCCACGACGCCCGGACGCGCGTAGGGCAAGATCGTTTCGGTAACCCCAAGGCGCACGGGCGCGTCGATAATAGAATTCAGCGCATATCCGTTATCGGTCCCCGAGGAATAGACGGCAACGGATCCCGGCCACGGGTCGGCGGCAATGGCAAGATGCGGGGCATGTGGCACCTCCGTTCCCGTCAGCAGCGGCAGGTCGAGCCATATCGGCACCACCGGCACGACCGGAGAGAACCCGGCAAGCGAGATCGGTTGATCCACACCCTGCGCCGGTTTGAACACGCCGGGTTCAACTCGCACAGCCTGAACGATTTGCAATTCCGCTTGCTCGATCCGGTCGATGCGGAAACTCGCCTCCCCCGACTCTGTGTCGATGCGCACGACATCTCCGGCTCGGCAGGACATATCCGACGGCGGAAGAGCAAACCGCGCCCGGTCCTGGGAGACACGCGCTTGCGCCAGCCACCGTTCAGTCATTGCCGTGGCTTCCGCCCCCGTAAGCACGAGAGGCATCTCGGTGGTTGCCACGCCATGCGTGTCCTCGTCCGGGAAAACCGCTTCCGCGGCGCGGGTTTCGTATTCCGCGCCCGCCTCGGCATAAGTCAAACGGACCCGGCCGGTCATGTCGGCCTCGGGCGCACGACTGAGTTCGAGGTCGCCCTCCAAGTCGGACGAGACCGCCAGCCGGGTCGGATCAAGGTCAGCATCCGGATAGCCGTAGCGCGAAAAGAACGACAAGACCCCTTCCCGCTCGGCGGCTTCGAAGCCGTAAGCGGTCATCAACGGCTGCAGCGCCGCCCGCGCGTCGGTCACGTCGGTGACCATGTAGCCATGCAAAGAGCCATAGAGCCGGGACGTGTCGATGTTGGTGACCCCGGATCGCGCGCAGATCTCCTGAACGACAGCTTCGAGTGTCGGCATCGTGGCGCGCCCGTTCAACCAATGCCCGCGCGCGTAGTTCGGCCAATCGCCCCACAAGCCACGATTGTTCGGAAACCATGGGAAGGGGCGCGCGTCCCACGCCCAGACGTGCGCGCGGTTCATGTCGATCATGGTCACGCCTGTCTGCGCGTCAGTCGGGTTGTTCGCCGGGTCTCCCCAGTATTCGCGCAGGGCCCTTAGATACTGCGCCTGGATGAAGTCGTCTCTCAGGCCCATGGAATAGCGCGGCAAAGCGCTCTCAGAGGACTTCGCATCGACGAATTTGTTGGGTTCGTTGGTGCCTTTGTCGATGGCGGCGCAACCGATCTCGGTAAACCAGATCGGTTTCGACCCGGGCTGCCAGTCCGTTTCATGCTCCGCACGCACACCGCCGATACGGTTGAAATGGTAGCTCTCCCACCATGACCGGATGTCCTTGTAACGAAACACCCAAGGCTCGTTATGCACCCCGTCCGCAATGGGTGCGCGCAACTGCAGGTTCCGGGCCTCCTCCGTCGGATAGTACCAGTCGTATCCCTCGCCCCCCTGAACGTTGGCCTTGAGGTAGTCGAGATTATAGATCGCGCCCCAATGCGCATCCGCGTGATCTTCACCGTCGCGCCAATCCGACAGCGGCATGTAGTTGTCGATCCCGACAAAGTCGATATTCGGGTCCGCCCAAAGCGCATCCAGATGGAAATAGACATCGCCCGAGCCGTCCTGCGGATGATAGCCAAAGTATTCCGACCAGTCGGCGGCGTAGGAAATCTTGGTGCTTGGGCCGAGGATCGCCTGCACGTCCGCCGCCAGTTGGCGCAGCGCCTCAACCGCGGGGAAGCTGCCACCCGCGCCCCGGATCTGGGTCACACCGCGCAGCTCCGACCCGATCAGGAAAGCGTCGACACCGCCGGCCTGTTTGCACAGATGGGCATAGTGGAGGATGAACCGGCGATAGGAGTATTCGTTCGGGCCGGTGTAGGTGACGGACCCGTTTGATGCGGAAAACTGGTTTCGCCCGGCATTCCCAAAGAAGTCCGCGACTTCAGCCTCGGCGGCGGCTGTGCCGTCCGGGCTGTTGTCGCGCCCCGGTGCGACCGAGGTGGTGATCCGTCCGCGCCACGGGAACGCAGGTTGGTTATCCGCCCCGCTATAGGGGTCTGTGCGCGTATTGCCCGCAGGCTGGTCCATCAGGATGAACGGATAGAATGTCACGGATTGACCGCGCGCCTTCAGCGCATTGATCGCTTGCACGACCGATTGATCCGACGGCGTTCCGCCATAGGCCGGTTTGCCACCATCCAGGGTCACGACGGGGACGGCGGACCGGCCCAGCCCGGACACCCGCCACGGCATCTCCATGCCATCGGCGCCATGGTGATCGACCTTGGGTCGAACGCGACACGCCGAGGCCCGCAGGTCAGAGCCGAACCATGACACCACCAAGGACACCGCCTCGCAATTCGGCAGTTCACCCGTGAGCATATCGAGAGAGGTCAGGAAATCGGGCTTGCCAGAAGGCGTGTTGACGTTCGCCGGAACCCGCCGGCCCGGCGCGCCGCCAAAGTGAACGCGCTCGGTGGCAAGGGCATATTCGCCGGACCCCGGTATCATTGCCACGGCCTTGGTCCCCCGCGCGACACCTTCGACCTGATTGGGTTGTTCCGGCCGGAAAACCTCGAAATTCAGCACCGGAATTCGGTTGTTGAACCGGGTCAGGTCAAGGTTTTCAATAACGACATAGGCCGTGCCACGAAACGCGGGCGTCTTGCCCGCGCCCAGATCGACGGAAATCGTGGGATCGGGCAGTTGGTCCTCATCGCCACGGTAGACGCGCATGTTGAGGCTCTTGGGGCGGATTTCCTCGCCGTCGGCCCAGATGCGCCCGACCTGAGAAATCTCCCCCTCGCACAGCGCCACCGCGAGCGAAACGGAATAGGTATAGGTCGTGGTCGTCGATTGCGCGCGCGAAGGCTGACCCTTGCCGCCGCCCGTCGTATCGCCCGCGGTAATATGGCGGTGCTCGGACACTTTCGACGCCCAGATCACCTGTCCACCCGTTCGAAACCGACCGAACACCAATCCGACCGGAGCCCCTTCGGACACCCCGTTGATGCGGAGCCGATCGACCTTGCCGGTCTCGACCGCCTCGGCCCCATCGCCCATCAACCGATTGTCAATCGCCCGCCCGACCATGGCCCCGACAGCCTGCCCGATGACGACGGATGACAGCCCCAGCACAGAACCTCCGATGGACGATCCGATTGCGGCGCCTGCCCCTGCGAGTACGAGTGTTGCCATGTGCTACCCCCTTTCGGGAAACCTGAAATATGCCGCGATGCGACGTTGCCACGGAGCGGACAGCGGGCTCTCGACGACGCCGTGACCGGAATAGGCATGAATGAAGGTCGGATCCGGCAAGGGCGTCGCGAGGATGCCAAGATGCTTCGCCACGGCGCCCTCGCGCATCCGGAAGACCACGACATCCCCCGCCCGCGCGTCCTCCTTTTTGACTTGTTGCAAGAACCGTCCGGCCGCGGTCAGCAGTTGCTCATCCCGCGCCGCCTCGGACCAATCCGGTGTGTAGGCCGGCACAGTCCCGGGGGCGTGCCCATAGAGCGCATGCCACAGACCGATCACCAACCCGAGACAATCAGCCCCCGCGCCCTTGCAAGCCGCCTGATGAACGTAAGGCGTGCCGATCCACCCGCGGGCTTCCGCCACGATGACCTCGGGCGTCATTTCGCGTTCCCCCCGGTGCTGTCGACGGTCCGGCCCCGGACAGGAACGGACAACAGGCGATCTTCACCGGGCACGTTCGGAAACCCTCGGAAGTTCAGGATGTTATCGAACTTCTCCCGGCAGGTCTCCGCGCGTTTGTCACAGCCCGCTTCGATCCGGACCAGATCTCCGACAGCCAAGTCGGCGCGAAGGGATTGCCAAAGCTCGATCTTGCGCGTCGATGGTCCACCCGCGTCGTTCTTGATCGCCCCGACCAACCCCTTGGCGGCACCGTCCACGACGCGCAGCCGCCCGCGCTCGAACCAGCGATCCGGCTGTGTGGTCGCGCCGTCAAGCTCGACATGCACACCGTCTCGAAAGGACACGACCGCGATCTCTTCTGTATAACCGGGCGTATCGCGGTCAAAGCGACATCGCGCGTCCCCCAGCACGGCACCGCAAGCCGTCTGATAAACCCGGCCCTGGGGTTGGTTGAGGGCATCCGCCAATCCCAGGAGCTCGGCACGAAAACCACCGCCCGCACGGGTGATTTCGCCCAGAGATCCGCGAAACTGGAGCAGCCGTTCATCCGTGTTCGCCCAGTTGACCAGCCAAGCCTCGACCTCGGCGCCGTCAAATCTTCCCGCCGCGATGTCGGCTTCGCGCACCGAAGCATCCGACAACGCGCCAACGGCTTCGGTGTTGTCGATCGAAAGCCCCGTCGTCTGCATCAATGCCTGCGCCGTCAGCCCCGTATCAGCGGCAAAGGTGACGCCGTCGAACACGAGATCGGCATCATGGTCCGTAAACCCCCGGACCCACCCGTCCTTCCGCGTCAGTTTCCAGCATCGGGCAAGCGTGTTCAGGCCCGACTGCACATGCGCGATGAACTCCTGTGTCGCCGCCATCAGACCCGCACCTCCAGAACCGGCACGTTCGGGACGTCACCCGCCTGGAACGACGAGACCGAGGTTTGAATCCGGTCGGTGTCGAACCGCACGGGCACGTCGAATTCGAACCCGGCGGTCACCTGCGCCCCCACGGGCGGCGCGTCCGAGAAGGTCACATGCCCGGTGGTCACGTCCACATCGTAGTCCACCGTTTCGATCTGCTGATCGCCGGACAGGCCCACCTTCACGCTGCCTTTGACCGGTTTGCGGATCGGGCGGTGATAGGTGTTCTCGCCGCTGCGATACTGTTTGACGATCTGGAACACGGTGGTCGTTCCATCGCCCCATCCCAATTCCTGATCGTTGAAATGTGGTTCGACCGAGGGCGCGCAGGACTTGAAGTCCGCCCAATCCTTCCAACGGAACCCGTAGAGCTGACCGCGACGGGCCTCGAAGAACGCCACCATCGTCTCGATATCGTCCAAAGACCGCATTCCAAGTCCGGCGTCATACCGCCTGCGCGAATGCGCCCAGGGCGTGTTGCGCTCCTCGAACCCGTTGGCCAGCGTCACCACCTCGGTGCGCCGCTCCGGCCCGCCGACCGAGCCGAAGCTCAGACTGGGCGGGAAACGAACCTCGTGAAAGCTCATGGGAAACCCTCCTTAACTATAACGTCGGCCACGGGTCAGCACCCGGCCAACCTGGGCCGCGATCTGACCTTGGCTTCGCTTGAACCCATCAACGTCCGGGGTGGAGATGTTCATGATCACGTTCACCGGACGGCCACCTCCCTCGGCCCGAACGCCAAGCTTGCCGTTCGCACCACGCGCAAGCGGCATGATCGCTTCAGGTCCGGCTTCTCCCATCAGACCCGCGCCACCACGCATCGGGAAATGCGTGGGCGACGCCACGATCCCGCCATTGGCAAAGGGCGTGACGCGCCCCTGCGTAAACGCGCTACCGTTCGCAAACGGCAGGAAAGCGTTCATGATGGTGCCAAGGCCCTGCCCCAGGATGCCGCCGAAATGGTCGGTCACCGGGGAGACAGCGGTGTCATAGACCGTGTCGACCATGGACTTGTGAAGCGACTTGAAGGCCTCCTGCATGGTCATCGTCCCGTAGACGATGCCATCCAGCGATTTGCGCAATCCGCTCGACATGCCCGAGGACAGGGACGACACATCCTTGTTCACGCTGTCGATGGTCGCGCCCATCTTCTCAAGTTCAGAAGCGAACCCCGCCGCGAGCATCGAAGCGCCTTGCAGGGACGTTTCAAGAGCGGCGACTTGATCGTCGAACGCGTCCAGACCGTCAAATTCCGTCATCAAAGTTCACTCCTGTTGCCCCGGTCGGGGCGGTGTCTGGAAAAGCCGCCGCAAGATCGTCAAGCCGCGCACGGTCGAGCGCATTGGCTCCAAACCCGTCTCGGCCCAGCATCACGGTCAGCTCGGCCGGCGTCAGGGCCCAGAACTCCCGGGGTTTCAGCCCGAGACCGCGCAACCCGAGCCGCAATAGTCCCGGCCAATCAAAACGCGCCGCACTCATGCCTTGGCCTCAGGCAAAGCGAAGGCGCGCACGATCAACTGACCGGGAGCTTTCGCCGCGGCCATCGGCCCGCCGTCAATCTCGGCGGTCGCCAGGTCGATCTCTCCCGGCGCGATCCCGCCGCCTCGCAGGCCCGCGACCAGAACCGCGATCACATCGCGGGTGGAAAAGGCACCTGCCTCGAAGCGGCTCGCCAAGGCGACGAGGCTGTCAGCCTCAAGCTTTTCCTCAAGTTCCGCCAGCGCGCCAAGCGTGAGCTTCAGCACCCGGCGCTCCTTGTCGATGACCAGCGCCACCTCGCCCGTCCATGGATTTGCCATGATCAGAGCGCCGTGAAGGTCAGCTCGCCCGCCGAGGCCATCGACATCTCGAACGTCGCCTCGCCGTTGTAGCTGCCCGCGTATTCGATAGCGGTGATCATGAACGGGCCTTCGATGATACCGAAGTCCGGCACGATCACCTGGAACTCCGGCACCTCGCCGTCGAAGAAGATCTGACGCGCGCGTTCGTCCGTCGTGTCGTCCTTGAAGATCCCGGACCCCGACAGCGCCGCCGATTTCACGCCGGCACCCCCGAGCAGCTCACGCCAGCCGCCTTGGCTTTCCAGCGAGGTGACATCGACGCTCTCAGCGTCAAAACTGATCCGCGTCGCCCGCAGGCCCGCAAGGGTCGAAAAGTTGCCCGTATTGTCCATATCGAGCTTGATAAGAAGGTCTTTGCCATTCTGAGCCGTCATAGCGGTGTCTCCGTTTTAGGGTCGTGAAGTCAGCTGTCTTCGACACGCGCCCGAAAGCGCAGATCGATGCGCCGCATGTCGGCGTCCTGCACCCGCCGGGCCCTTGCCCGGTAGAAGTTGAGCGAGATCAGATGGCCGCGCGCCAGGATCAAGGATGCATCCACGAGACTGTCCGAGATCGCGGCGGCCACTTCCTTGACCGTGGCGAACCCGGCCGCATCGCTGACCACGCTGATGGTGATGTCATGCAATGCGCCGCGACCCGTGGCGTCTCCAGTCTCACGCACGTCCTCGGTTCCCAGGGAGACATAGGTCGATCCCGAAAACCCTGGCGGGACCACATCGAAAATGGCCGAACCGACCAGTGCCGCGAGCGCCGAATCTGCCGTAAGCCTTTGATAGATGGCCTGTTGCAGCGCCAGAGAAATGCCGTAGCTCATGCCGCCACCTCCTCTTCGGCAAGGCAGCGCAGGTAACGCGCCGCCACGTCTGCCTCGCTCACCGCGAGGATTTTGAAGACCCGAGTGCCAGCCCGCATCCGTTGACCGGGTTGCGGTCGCATGGTCGATCCAACCGGCGCAGCCCGCACGGTGATGGTGAGCC
>ATLU01000065.1_pt1 | contig 43077 bp, 44 predicted proteins | sample 178751 | NCBI WGS metagenome assembly ATLU01 (sample SAMN02211837, study PRJNA209200) | bioreactor metagenome | isolation source: day 23 sample from continuous culture bioreactor inoculated with sediment... | place: Germany: Wadden Sea | collected 2011
ATCACAAGAGCGGTTAAAGAAGACCGTTTGTTCTTGTGACTTTGACTGAGATACTGGAGCTTCCAATTGATGGATGTCTTCTTTTTTGTCTGTCGCGATGAAACTATGGTTTCTAATTGCTGGGTATTTCTTTATTTGCTCTTTGATTTGGTGTCTTCTTTTTTATTTTTAAGTGGGCATAAGTTAAGCATAAACCAGCCGTAGGTTGGGCTGAATGCAGTGAAGCCCAACAGTTCCAGAGTATCCGTTGGGCTTCGTTTTACTCAGCCCAACCTACTTGCTCAATTCTTCAATATGCTGGCCTGCAGGTTTGTATATGAGGGAGTGATAGTAATCATGGTAAACATCCATTGTCTCGATCTTCGTGGAGATGTCATCTTTAACGAGATATCTTCAATTCATTCCTGCCCACCACTGCTTGTTTGTTTCTGGCTGTCAAAAGGCTATCAATGAATCTAAAACAGATGAAGTATTTTACTAACAGGTAAGGGACTTGGTAATTAGGCTAGTAACGATCCCAGTGGACAACGAAGTGCCTACTCAACCGGCCGCATCTGCTCCGGACGCAGTTTGGTGGTGAAGTAGTCATCACCGTCATCGACATCTACGGGCTGTTCGTTATGATCAACCAGAGGCTGTTCATAATCGTTCCAACCACGCAGTCCGGTCTTGAGTGAGGCAACATTGTTATAGCCGAGCACTTGCAGTGAGTTGGCGGCAAGCACACTGCGATAACCAGAGCGGCAGACAACGATGATCTCACGATCTCTGGCTTTAACCAGCTCCGGTTCGGTCTCTTCGTAGTCCCACTCGCAAGCGGATTCCAGTATGCCGCGGGGGACATTCATAGAACCGGGTATGTGCATGGCGGCGAACTCATCCGGTTCACGCACATCGACAATCAATAGATCCGGATTGGCCAGCTGGCGCTCTTCCAGATCCCACGGCATGATCTCTTTCACATCCGTCAGGCAGCTACGGATCAGTTCAATAAAACGCATCATAGTAGTATTCCTGTTACTGCTTGGGTTTACCTTGATGGGGTTACTGGTCTCTGGAACAGAGCGCCTGTTCAACAGCGATGACCGCCGCCTCTACCCGAGAGTGCACATTGAGTTTACGCAAGATCGATTTCACGTGCAGTTTGACAGTGCCATCTGATATACCGAGGTTGCGGGCAATCACTTTATTGCTCTGGCCATCGGCCAACAGGCAGAGGATCTCACCCTCTCTTGGTGTGAGATCGGCAAAGATATCTCGGGTAGCGGGTTCTTGCGTTTCGCCTTGTACCGCCTTGGCGAGAACCCCCATTAACTCTGGAGCAACGATAGTGGCACCACCCACAATGGCACGCAGAGCGTTTATCAGCTCATCCGGTTCCATGTCTTTCAGCAGGTAACCCTGTGCACCACCCTGTAGTGAGTTGATCACATCACTCTCTTCCCGGCTGGTGGTGAGCATGGCGATAGGCATGGTAAGTCCTTTGCCTCGCAACACGGCAAGCACCTCAATACCCGTCATATCCGGCATACGCATATCCAGTAGCACTACATCGGGTTTCTCACTCGCGGCCAGCGCTATCCCTTCTTCACAGTTACCAAAGGCACCTATGACATTGATGCCCCGGCGTTGTAATAACTCCTGGAGTCCTATACGAAACAGGGCATGATCATCGATAAGCAGGATACGCATTAATGGGTCTCTTATTGATCACTCTTGCGGGGATTCATCCCAGGATTGTAGGTTAATTCCACCCGCGTTCCTTCGCCAGGCTCACTCTCAATTTTGATCTCCGCGCCGACCCTGCGGGCGCGCTCTTCCATAATGGTGAGACCGATATGCTCTCCCGGCTTGCCGGGCGGACGCACATTATTAAAACCGACACCATCATCCTCTACCAGCAGCCGATATTCACCTTCCGGATTACAGGTGAGTAGTACCCGTACGGTATGCGCCCGGGCATGTTTTCGAATATTCGCCAGGCTCTCCTGGACAATACGCAATAGCTGCATCTCTTCGCTGGCGCCCATATTGACCTGACGACAACCTGACTGGAAGAAGATTGAGACCCCGGTATCTTGCTTGAACCGTTGCGCCATTTTCTCCAGCGCCAGAATCAGTCCACGTTGATCAACCGGAGCCAGAAAGCTGTTGAGCAACTCACGCAACTCGGTATGCGCTTCATCCAATCCGTTTTTGATCCGTTCCAGTTCGGCACGGGCGGGTGACGGGTCAACCGTCTCCTGCTCCAGTGTCTCATCCAACATACGCACCTGAAACCGGAGGCTTGCCAGTGTCTGAGCCAGTGAGTCATGCAGCTCATGAGCCAGCGCTGTGCGCTCTTCGATAATAGAAAGTCTACGGGCCTCTTCATCTGAGCGGTGTTTGGCAATGGCAATACCCAGATGACTACCGATGGTCGAGAGCAGGTCAAACATCTCCTCCCGCCCTTCCAGGGCCGGCTTTTTAATGTAGATACGATACAACCCCAGTACATCACCATGGAACTTTAGCGGGATGGTAATCTGCTCCAGCTCTTCACTGCTGTACATGTGGCGATTATTACGCTTTGAACAGAGGTTCGCATCATGCTCACAGAGTACATCACCACTTGAGAGTGCCTTACCGCACTGACAGAGCGACACCGGCAGCTGTTCACTCTCGGTCAATAACTGGTCATCTGGTCCCACACTACCCACCAGACGCATAAGCCCTTCAGGGGTGGTCAGTTGCACCGTTGCACTGACACCGTGCGCCATCTCTTTCAGGATACGCAGAAACCGCATCAGCAGATCATCCATGTCATCGATCTGGTTGATACTGGCCGCCACATCATAGAGTGCCTTGAGGCCCGTGGTCTGTTGCGCCAGCCGACGTGTTTGTCGCGCTACCCGATTATCCATATCTTCGTATAGATCGATCAGTTCACTGCTGAGGCTGTCCAGATCCCGTGCCAGCGGCCCCAACACACCCACATCATCAAATATCAGTGTGGTCCAGGGCTCTCCCTGACAGACATCTCCCACCGCCCTTTCTAACTGAACCAGTGGAGCCAGCAGACGATTACGCAAGCGGTTCACACCCAGAACAAAGGCAGCAATGGTCACCAGAATGGAGAACAGCAACAGGATGCCAATGGTGCCAGCCTCCCCGTTACGCACAAACCAGAAGACCAACAGGAGATTGAACAGCAGGGTAACAGCCAGTGTAATCAGTGGACCGATCAGGCGTGCGGCCACCAGCACCTGGAGATAGGGATAACGCCCCGCAATGGTCAGCAATAGCCCGCCAGCCTCCGACGAGGCAGAACGAGTCAGCTTTTCATCGTTCGTCAGGACCTTACTCATGGCTTACCCTATCCGGATGCGAAGAGTGATGGATTATCAGTCTGTATTCGTAATTGCTAATTTACCATGAAACCATCATAAATGTACGATATAGCATACAGGGGAATTACGCGTGATCGGGTAATTCACGGAGTGCCGTGATAGCCTGTAGCTGCCTCTCTCTAAGTTCCCGACCCAATTTCGAGCCTTGGAAGCCCTCGTTATTGAGTGCCGATGGAGAGATGGACTCCTTGGCCCGGTTCGCTTTATTCAGCCAATCCGAAATACCATCACCCAGTTCCGGCCATAGCACTTGTCCCAAAAGCAACAGACGACTGAGTCGCTCCGGGTGTTGTTGCGCCCGACTTCTGATCAGCAGATCCAGTGTAGCGGCTGCATCCTGCTTTGCTGCTGGAGGAAAGAAACGAGCCGCCCCTTGCAACAGATCCAGAAGATCAAGATAGTCTCGCTTAACAGGCAGACTGCGTGTCAACCAGCGGCTCCCCCCAGGCCCCTGACAGATCTCATAAAACAGGGCTACAAAACGCACGATGGGCTCAGCGTCCAGAGCCACTGCCCGTTTCAATGCCTTAATGGGAGAACTGATCGTATTATCACCATGGGGTTGCCCTTCGCCCATTGCTTCGGCCAGTTTGGGAAGAAGAGTAACCAGGGCACCACAGCGATGCAGGATTTCAAAGAAGCGCCAGGGTTCAGGTTCTGCCATGGCACGCACCATCTCCTGCCAGACCCGTTCCCGTTTCAGGGTAGCCAGCTCGTCCGTGGTGACCATCTGTTTCATCAGACCAAAGGTGTCATGAGAGAGGGAGAAACCGTATTTGGAAAACCGGGCAATAAACCGGGCACCGCGAAGCAGCCGCACAGGGTCCTCTTCAAAGGCGGGGGTAATATGGCGCAGACGGCGCTGTTCGATATCGTCCAGTCCACCGACCCGATCAATCAATTCACCCTGCTCATCCTCCACCAGGGCATTGATAGTGAAATCACGCCGTTGCAGATCTTCATCCAGGGTCACATCAGGACCGTATTCCACACTGAAACCTTTATAGCCAGGTGCGGTCTTGGTCTCCCTTCGAGCCAGGGCATACTCTTCCCCTGTTTCTGGGTGGAGAAAGACGGGAAACAGACTATCGACCTTGGTATAACCCCGTTTCAGCATGTCCTCTTCTGTTGCGCCAACCACCAGCCAATCCCGATCCTTCACCGGGATATTTAACAAACGATCCCGCACGGCGCCGCCAACCAGGTAAATTTTCATGCGCCACCTCCCTGTGCCGTACCCTGTCGGGCGGCCTGCGGCCGTGAAAACTGTCTATCCTGCCAATTTCTCATTCCGTCTGCTCCAGTTGCATCTGTCGCTCCTCTTGTTGTAGCAGCCACATGTCACGATAAACACCACCCTGCGCTAGTAATTGGCGGTGGTTGCCCTGTTCGATAATTCGACCGCCATCCATGACAAGTATCTGGTCCGCATCCACGACGGTGGAGAGTCGATGGGCGATCACCAGTGTGGTGTAGTTCTCTGCCACCTCTTGCATGGTTTCAAGAATCGCCTGCTCCGTCTGGGTATCCAGTGACGAGGTAGCCTCATCAAACACCAGTATCCGGGGCCGCTTCAGGATGGCGCGGGCAATGGCAATTCGCTGTTTTTCTCCACCCGAGAGTTTTAATCCCCGCTCTCCAACAAGGGTTTGATACCCCTGCGGTAGCGATTCGATGAATTCACCTATATGGGCCATAGCGGCGGCGGCCTCAATCTCTTGCTGGCTCGCATCCGTTCGCCCATAGGCCAAATTGTAGTAGATGGTGTTGTTGAACAGCACGGTATCCTGCGGCACCACGCCGATCACCCGCCTCAGGCTCTCTTGCGTCACCTCTCGCACGTCCTGACCATCAATCAGGACTGCACCCGCGTTCACATCATAAAAACGGAACAGCAGCCGGGAGAGTGTCGACTTACCGGCACCACTGTGTCCCACCACCGCCAGCTTCTCGCCGGGGCGAATGGTGAAGTCAACGTCCTGCAGTATTTTCCGTTCCGGCACATACGAGAAATCGACATGGCTGAATTTCACCTCACCCGCTTTCAAGGCCATGGCAGGGGCATCCGGGCGATCCTGTATCTCGGGCTCTTCTTCCATGAGTTTAAAAATCAGATCCATATCGGCCAGGGAGTATTTGATCTGTCGATAGACCATACCCAGGAAGTTGAGCGGTATGAAAAGCTGCAACAGAAAGGCGTTCACCAAGACCAGATCACCAATCGACATACTGCCATCGACCACACCATCGGCCGCAAAAAACATGATGGCGGTTACACCCAGCCCAATGATCGCACCCTGCCCAAAGTTGAGTATGGACATGGAACTCTGGCTTTTGACCGCGGCCTCCTCCCACTCGTCCAGCGTGCTGTCAAAACGTTTCAGCTCCAACTGCTCATTGCCAAAATATTTGACCGTCTCGTAATTAATGAGGCTGTCAATCGCCCGTGAGTTGGATTGGGATTCCAGGCGATTCATGGTGTGACGATAATCCATCCGCCACTCGGTCACGGCAAAGGTAAAGGCGATGTATACAGCAACTGTACCGAATGTAATCAGGGTAAAAATCAAGTCATAATTGGCAAGCAGGATCACCGCCACCAGACTAAATTCCACCACCATCGGTATGATGCTGAAGACCATATAATTCAGGATTGAGCTAACACTGCGGGTACCCCGATCAAGATCCCGACTGATGGCACCGGTCTGTCTACCCAGATGAAAACTGAGTGAGAGTTGATGCAGGTGGGTCATCACCTCCGTCGCCAGACGACGCATGGCATGATAGCGAACCCGTGCAAAGACGATATCTCGCAACTCATTAAAAAGGGTACTGCTGACACGTAACGCGCCATAGGCCAGCAACAGGGCAACCGGTAGTACCAGCAGGGTCTCGCGATGGTTTTCCATACCATCCACAATCCCTTTCAAGACCAGAGGTATGCCTACGTTGGTCACCTTGGCCATGATAAGACAAGCCAGAGCAATCATCGCCCGCCCCCGGTAATTCCAGAGGTAGGGAAGCATGTTTCTGAGGTTTTGCCAGTCACGGCGATCACTGTGAGGACGCGTTTGGGCTTGACGAGTGTGTGCCATATAGAGAGACTGTATTATAATTTACTTAAATAGGTTGGAATTCTAGCCAGGTTCCAGGATCAACAGGTATGACACAAGATTGCAGTTACAACGAACTCTACCCCCTTCAGGTTCTGGATGACAGTATGGAACCTGAGTTCCCGGTCAAATGCATCATCGTGATAGAGCCTTCCGAGGTCTGCGCCTCAGGCGCCTATGTCATTATCAGTGTTGAAGGTGAACGACTGTTTCGCCAACTGATCCGCGATGACTCAGGACGGGAGAAACTGGTCCCGCTCAACCCGCAATACCCTACCATACCCCTTACCGAGACCAACCATAAGATTGAAGGGGTGATTGTTCAACGCAACATCCGGCGCAAGATCAAACACTACAAGCCCTACGAAGTGAACAGTCATCTGGCCAGCTGAGCCGGGTCAGGCAGAGAGCCCCGCCTCCAGCTCTTTCCAGAGTTCAGCATAGGCAAGTCCTGCTGGACTTCGGGGGGCAAAGCTGCCCAATGGGGCCCGATGAAAGCCCATGCGCTCCACATCACTGGCATAGGGTATCGGGGTCTGCAGCATTTCTGGAAACTGATTTGGCAAATTTTCCAACATCTCCATATGCATCTTCTTGCGCCGATCCAGCATCGAGAAGAAGGGCATGCGCTTTACATCCATCACCTTGTGCCCATCCAGAAACTCTACCAATTGTTCATAGGTTCGCATGGAGAGCGTGGTGGGTATGGTCGGTACCATAAGGGCATCCGCCGCCCGGAAGATATTCTCTGACACCAGCGAAATACTGGGGGGGCAGTCGAGGAAGATGCGATCATACTCCATGGAGAGCGGCCGCATCAGTTTTAACAGCTGCTTGACCGGGCCTTTGGTCTCTCCCAGCATCAGGTCCATATTCCGGTAAGAGAAGTCGGCCGGTAACAGATCCAAGTTTTCAAAATCGCTTCCTTTGATCAGTTCATCCAGCTCACGTTTGCCCTTGATCATCTTGCGACCGCCGCCCTTGACGTGGGGTTTGATACGAAAGTAGTAGCTGGCGGCCCCCTGTGGATCCAGATCCCAGACCAGTGTGCGATAACCCGCCTGTGCTGAAAGATAGGCCAGATTGACCGCAGCAGCGGTCTTGCCCACACCGCCTTTAATGTTATAGACGCCAATTATCCTCATGATTTTGCTCCACCCGCTTTGGCGTTCTGTTTGCCCGCACCAAATAACCGCTCATAGCTCTCCACCTGAGAAACATCGGAAAACAGTGAGAATCGATCCGCAAAGGCCACTCGGGCCTCCTGCTGACGCTTTAGCAGGCCATCCACCAACATCCCCATCGCCAGCAGCGTATCGGCAGGTACCTCGCCCTCCTCCACCATCTGATGGGCAAACTCACGCAGCTTATCCGCCTGAACTTCCAGGTCCTGATAATCACCCAGGTTATCCAGCAGAATTTTTAGCGTCTTGATCAGCGGTTTGACCTGTTCTTTTGGATAGAGGCTCTGGAAAAACTCCAGCAGATAGCGCAGTTTTTTACAGCTCTTTCGCAGCTCATGCAGCTCTTCAGGCTGTGAATGGGGATGAATGGCCAACCCCTCTTCCAACACCAGTCGGAATGTTCGATAAATTCGTTTTCGCGCGATCTTTTTAATCGGCTTATGGGCCTGGTCCCCCTCATCATCGGGTGCAGAGGGTGAATTGATAAAGGCACGCCACGACTTCAACAAACTATGGAAATGGGGGGAATTGATCTTGCGTACCAACGTCTTCTGTTCGCTCTTCTGGTGAGCGACCAGGAAATCATGCAGGGGATTCAGGTCGGCCTGAAATGGTTCAGGCAGACTGTTTTTATACTCATCGAAACCCAGCAGGTAGACATCCAGGTCACGGGTTGGACCGGTTATCTGGCCAATCCAGGCGAACCGCTCCTTATATTCATTAACAATGGCTTCGGAGAAGATGCCCTTTATCTGGGTCAGTGCTGATCGGGTACGGCGTACCGCCACTCTGAGATCATGCAGAAACTCTGAATCCAGATCGGCACGGGTGCCGGGCAGGTTTTGCTCCAAGGTATCCAGCAGGGTGTTATGAATCAATCTGGCCACCTCCACTGCAGGCATTTCCGGTTGCAGTGTAAAACCCAGCTTGGAGCTGTAATCCATCGGTTGTCGATCAATGCCCGCCAGAGCGAGCGCAATCAGTGGTTGCGACTGCTGTTGTAGCCCCAGTTTACGCTCCAGGAAGCGTGCCGTCTGATTCAGGTACTTGTCATAGCCCCGCACAGGCAGTAACCGGACCAGATGAGTCATGGCATGGTATTCAGCCCGGCCATGAGGCTTGACGCGATTCTCCTCCAGCTGGAGGCGCAGTACCGTCTTCTCTTCTCGATCAAACAGTTTCAGGCAGATGACTCTGGAGTGGATCTCTACAATCGGCAACAGCGCACGCATCGCCAGTGGCTCGGCAATACGTTCCCGCAGCAGCCCGGGACTGTACTCCCAGGCAAAACGGGCTACATCACCTTCCAGACGGATGGTCTCATGAGGGGCATCATCAATCAGGTTTCGTAGTACCAGATGGTGTCGATTCCGACTGGTCACCTCATCCAGCTGCATGCCCGCTTGGTATAACCGCCAGTCAAAGCTGTCGTAGAAGAGATGCCGTACCGTTTTTTCAGGTTCGGTGCCAAGATGAAAACGGGATGTTAATGCCGTCAATACCTCTTCGATGGTTTCAGAATCGCCTAACTGGTACTGAAGCGAAAGCGCTGTCATGTTGTTATATCCTGCCCTTGTCCCGGGAGTTTGAATCGCATAATGACACTAAAGAGCTAGATACTAATAAAGCCCCGGTCAAATTACCATTACAGCTGCCCGAAGGGCAGGATAAGTGTGGCGGCTACTGCTCCAGGCTCTTGGAGGCAATCTCAAACACATCCCGTGACACACCTTCCGTCTTAAGGATACGCTCCAGTTGTGCCTTCATCATCTGCTGCCGCTGGCTGTCATAGCGCTGCCAGCGGGCCATAATCCGTACCATACGGGATGCAACCTGGGGGTTCAGCCCATCCAGCTCCAGCACACGGTCACCCAGGAACTGATAGCCACTGCCATCCGCGGCATGGAAACCTGTGGCATTGGCTGAACAGAAGGCGCCAATCAGCGCCCGCACTTTATTCGGATTGGCGATGGAGAAGGCGGGATGCCGCATCAGTGCTTTAACCCGATCCAGGGTATCCGGGCGTTTTGAGAGTGCCTGCAGGGTGAACCATTTATCCATCACCAGTGGGTCGTTCTGCCACTGCTGGTAAAACTGCTCAAGCAACTGCTCGCCTGCTGAACTTTCCCGGTCAGCCATCAGCGATAAGGCAGATAACACATCTGTCATATTGTCACCGGCATTAAACTGATCAATACAGAGCTGTTCTACATCGGCGTCTTCCAGTTGCATCAGATAGGAGAGGGCCAGATTTTTCAGACTGCGACGACTGATGGATGCCGCATCCGGCACGTAAGGCCCCTCTAAACTGTTCTCCCGATAGACCTTTAGAAACCGCGCCTTTAACGCAAGGGCCAGACGCTTTTTCAGCGACTCTCTGGAACGGTGGATACCTTCTACATCCACCTCTTTCATCTGATCACCCAGATACCCTTCTGAGGGCAGCGTCAGTACTTCGCACAACAACGCCTTATCACTCCCGGTATCGGCAAGGGCATTTTCGAAGGCCGCTATAAATCCTGCAGGAACCTCCGCCTCGGGTGACTCCACCCGCGCCAGGAGAATACGCTGAGCCAGTGTCTGAGCCGCATCCCAGCGACAGAAGCCATCTTGCTCATTGGCCATCAGGAACATCAGCTCCTCATCACCGTAGCCATAGTGAACCTTGACCGGTGCCGAGAAGCCACGCAGTAGCGCCGGGACGGGCTGTTCCTTGATATCTGTAAAGATAAACGGCTGCCGCCGCTCACTCACCTCCAGCATGCGGGTTCCAGCGACCGCATCGGTCTCATCCGCCAGCGTTAAAGGCATCTCATGGCCATCTGAATCAAGCAAACCCATCGCCAGGGGTATCAGAAAAGGCGCTTTATCAGCCTGCCCCGGAGTCGCTGGACAGTGCTGTTCAATCGTTAGGGTATATGTCTGCTGGCCAGCATCATAGGCACTGCTAATGTTCAGTTCCGGTGTTCCGGCCTGACTGTACCAACGTTTGAACTGGCTGAAATCTCGACCACTGGCATCGGCCATACACTGGACAAAATCATCTGTGGTGACGGCCTGGCCATCAAACCGCTCAAAATAGAGATCGGTTGCCTTACGGTAGAGATCACGGCCTAACAGATTGGCCTGCATCCGCACCACTTCAGCTCCCTTCTCATACACCGTTACTGTGTAGAAGTTATTGATCTCCATATAGGAGTCCGGGCGAACCGGATGGGCCATGGGGCTGGCGTCTTCGGCAAACTGATGGGCACGTAGCAGGCGCACATCTTCGATCCGCTTGACGCCCCGGGAACCCATATCAGCGGAGAACTCCTGATCACGAAACACCGTCAAGCCCTCTTTCAAACTGAGCTGGAACCAGTCCCGGCAGGTGATGCGGTTACCCGTCCAGTTATGGAAATATTCATGGGCAATAACTGATTCAATGCCCTGAAAATCCCGATCCGTCGCAGTTTCAGGTGAGGCCAGGACATACTTGGAGTTGAAGATATTCAGCCCCTTGTTCTCCATCGCCCCCATGTTGAAATCGTTAACCGCAACGATCATATAGATGTCCAGATCGTACTCTCGCCCATAACACTGCTCATCCCAGCGCATGGCGTGTTTGAGCGAGGCCATAGCGTGATCACACTTTTCAATATTCTCCGGTTCCACGTAGATCTTAAGCGCCACCTCACGACCACTGGGGGTGGTATGGCTGTCCTCTATGGATCGCAGATCACCCGCCACCAGGGCAAACAGATAGGCGGGTTTTGGAAACGGGTCTTGCCAGGTGATCTGGTGCCGCCCCTCAGCCAACTCGGTATGATTGACGGGGTTGCCATTAGATAGCAGCACAGGGTAGCGTTGGCGATCCGCTGTGATGGTAGTGGTAAAGCGACTCATCACATCCGGCCGATCCAGGAACCAGGTGATCTTGCGAAACCCCTCCGCCTCACACTGGGTACAGAACATCCCACCTGATTTATAGAGTCCCTCCAGCGCCGTGTTGTTTTGCGGCAGAATCCTAACTTCACTCTCCAGCAGACACTGTGCCGGGATTTTATAAATCGTGAGACCCTCATCATCCAGTTGATATTCGTCTGACTCCAGGGGTTTTCCATCCAGCAACAAGGAGACCAACTCCAGCTGTTCGCCGTGAAGAAAGAGCGTACCCGATGCCTGCTCTGAGGCTGGGTTTTCTCTGATATGCAGGGTAGACCGTACCCGCGTCTCGGTTTCACCCAACTCAAAACTGAGCTCTACCTGATCAATCAGATACTCCGGTGGCTGGTAATCTTTCAAATAGATGGTGGTAGGAGTATCTCTGAGCATAAGGGGTCTCTTTCTTAAGGTTGTCCGTATAAAGGGGCTTCTCTAATAGATCAGGATTCTATCTCACTATTCAACCCCAAGTGAGAATTCACACTCACTGTAGAACATTCAGGCTACTTTTCGTTCAGTAGACCCTCCCATAACGGCTTGGTACGATAGGCGTATTCGCAGTAATTTTAGAGATCTTTATGCCAAAAGTAGTCATGTATACCACCGCCATCTGCCCCTACTGCATGCGCGCAAAACAGCTGCTCGCACGCAAGGGAATCGAGTTTGAAGAGTTACGAATTGAGGGCGACCGTGAAAAAATGCGCCAGATGATTCAACGCAGTCAGCGCAACACCGTTCCGCAGATATTTATCGACGACTTTCATGTAGGCGGCTATGACGATATGGCCGAGATGGATGCCATGGGCGAACTGGATTCGCTGCTTGGCCTGGAATCCACCAACGGGCCAGACATCATCACATGAATGATCAGGATCAATCTCAGGGTATACGGCTGGACAAATGGCTCTGGGCAGCCCGTTTCTTCAAGACCCGTCAACTGGCGATGGAGGCGATCAATGGCGGCAAGGTGCATCTCAATGGCCAGCGCACCAAACCGGGGAAAAACATTGGCATTGGCAGCCGCCTCACCATCCACAAAGAGTCCCTAGAGTGGGAAATTGAAGTCTGCGTAATCCCCAAACAGCGCCGCCCGGCCAGTGAAGCAGCTCTTTTCTACACAGAAGATGAAAGCAGCCGGCTGAAGCGCGAAAAACTGCGGGAAGAACAACGATTAATCAGAGCATCCGCCCCTCGACCTGCCCCCGGAAAGCCGAGCAAAAAGGATCGACGAATGATCCACAGCTTCACCGGTAAAGAGCGCTGACATGGATCAGGATGCCTACCGAAAAACCTATCAGCAGATGAATGAGCGTTTCTGCCTGTTTGAAAAATGCCTGTTTGCCGGACACGCTGGATGTTCTCAATCAGAACGGTTCAACCTGGCTGAAAGAGAAGGTATCTACTGTAAATCAGACCCCGCCCAGGCACAGTGTGCCGAACTGCTGGATCTGCTACATCACCACAGCCGTTTCATACTCAAGTTCAACGATGAAAAGGAGCTGCTGAGCCACTCTCAGGCACTGCGACTGCAGGTGGGTGGTATACGCGGCCTTGATCAGGCTTTGGAAAAACGGGAAGGCCCTGTACGCTATGTGGAAGATATCCACACACTCATCAATGAAGCGATAAATCAATACAGCGCACTTAACGCACTCCCCTTCAGTGAGTTGATGCAACAGATCGCCGCATTCAAAGGCAGAAAACGTTAGCAGAGCCGTAATTCATCCCCGCACAGGGTCTACACTAAAATAAAATTAATACCGCTATCCCTCGATTGCCTCTTGTTGACCCGGGTCATGGTAACAAGCGCCATCTTGCAGTGGGATAACGGATAGAAAGTAACACCCGCATTTTATTGTCCGAGGAGAGAACAATGCCTGCCTATACCACCCAGGATATCCGAAATATTGCCCTGGTGGGCCAATCAGGCGCCGGTAAAACGACGCTGGTAGAGGCCTTGCTGTATCACGCTGGCGTGATACAAAACCAGGGCACTATCGAACGGGGCGACACCGTCTGTGATTTTGATCCATTGGAGAAGCATTACGAGCATTCACTGGATGCCGCCGTTGCTCACCTGACTACTGACGACATCCAGGTCAACCTGCTGGATACACCGGGACTGATCGACTTCTTCGGACGCGCCTTTGGTGTTCTCCAAGCGGCAGAAACAACGGCTGTGGTAATTAATGCTGAAGCAGGCATAGAACCGGCCACTCTGGCGATGATGGAACATGCCAGGGAAGATGATCTCTGTCGCGCTATCATCATTAACAAGATAGACGCCGACAATCTTGACCTTGAAGGGCTGCTTAATAGTATTCGCGAAACCTTTGGTGACGTCTGCCTGCCATTGAACCTACCTGCGGCAGAAGCAGGCAAAGTGGTTGATTGCTTCTTTAGCCCGGACGGGGAAGCTACGGCCTTCTCCTCTGTCACAGAGGCTCATACCAATATCGTAGACCAGGTAGTTGAGATGGATGAGCAGTTGATGGAGCTCTACCTGGAACAGGGGCAAGAGCTTAAATCGGCACAACTGCACGACCCGTTTGAAGCCGCCCTGCGGCAGGGCCACCTGATACCTATCTGTTTTGTCTCTGCCAAGACCGGTGCCGGCATCAAACAGCTTCTGAAAATCATCGCCCGCCTGTTACCTGATCCAACTGAAGGCAATCCTCCCAATTTCCTAAAAGGGGGGTTGCCAAATGCAACGTCAGTAGAAGTAACCCCCGATCCCGATAAACATATTGTTGCACATGTTTTCAAGGTCAGTAACGATCCATTCAAGGGAAAACTCGGACTACTCCGAGTCTACCAGGGAACCCTCACTCCCAATAGCCAACTGTTTATTGGGGATTCCAGAAAGCCGTTTAAACCCGGCCATCTCTACCGGATTCAGGGCAGCACCCAAAGCGAGGTTGATCAGGCTATACCGGGTGATATCTGTGCCGTAGCACGTGTTGATGAGCTGTTCAGAGATGCGGTATTGCATGACAGTCATGATGAAGATCATTTTCATCTGCAACCGGAGCCATTCCCCATGCCGCTGTTTGGTTTGGCACTCATTCCAAAGAAACGGGGTGATGAGCAAAAACTCTCGGATGCCTTGATCAAGATCTCTTCTGAAGACCCCTGCCTCGACATAGAGCATGACACCCAGGCCAATGAGACGGTTATCCGTGGAATGGGAGAACTACATCTTAGAATAGTGCTGGAACAGTTGGAGCAACGTTACAACGTCCATGTTGACACCAAACCGCCCAGTATTCCTTATCGTGAAACCATCAGCACGACCGCAGAAGGCCATTACCGTCACAAAAAGCAGACTGGTGGAGCCGGTCAGTTTGGCGAGGTATCACTGCGGGTTACACCCCTGGCAAGAGGTGAAGGCTTTGTCTTTACTGATGAGGTGAAGGGCGGGGTCATACCCGGCCAGTTTATACCCGCCGTTGAAAAAGGTATTCGGCTGGCGCTTGAAGAGGGTTTTATCGCCGGCTATCCGATACAGGATATACAAGTCACCGTCTATGACGGAAAGTATCATGCCGTTGATTCAAAAGAGATCGCCTTTGTTACCGCGGGCAAGAAAGCCTTTCATGATGCCCTTAACAATGCGCGGGCGATAGTTCTTGAACCCGTCGTAGACATCAGCATTACAGCGAGTGGTGATGCCATGGGCGACATCACAGCCGACCTTTCGATTAAACGGGGCCGCATTAATAATACCGAGATGACCCTGGATGGCCGGATGATAATCAGTGGCCAGGCGCCCCTGGCTGAACTGGACAGTTACAGCACGAAACTGAAATCCATGACCGGTGGAGAAGGGACCTATGAGATAAGCTTCAGCCACTATGATTCAGTGCCTGAGGATGTGCAACGCACACTGGCCAAAAGACATCAGCAAAGGGTTCATCATCAGGACGAGTAGACCACAGCTGTAAACACCCTCCTGCATTAAGCCGGAGGGTGTTTACAAATCATGTATCCCTACTATTCCGGATATTCATCAAAGCGGGGTGCCGTCACGCCTTCGTCATACCAACAGCCCCTGTCACGCCAGAAAATATGATCCTGAGGCCTTATGCCAGGGTCATCGTCCAACGACCCGGCGGGGATAGTCAGCGCCAAACCATTTCTGCTCAGATAAGGGACACCTGAGCCACACTGGCTACAGAAACAGCGGGCAAAGCGTTCTGCTGTTGGCAAGTCGAATCGCTTGATTAACGACTCCCCCGTTAGCCAGCGGATGTTCTCTGGCTTAGTAAAAATATTTGATGCATGCGCCGATCCAGTTGATTTCCGGCAGCGCGAACAGTGGCAAAGATGAAACTGATCAAACGGCCCGGTTACCTCATAGGTCACTTCGCCACAAAGGCAGCCACCCTTTATTTTGCTCATACTCCCCCCTGACAATTACACCCAGAAAATAATCTATCAGAATAGATTAATTATAAGTGCCTGTAATTATTCCGAATGATCGATGTGTATATCATCTGGAAACGGCCGTCCCTTTCCAGACTCTATGGCATCCTTCAAGCTGAGCAGGAAGACACCCCACTTGGTACTGCAATGAGCCATAAAATCATTTGCAACTTTCCAGTTCAGATGGCTGAAGCGCAACAGCACCTGATCACTCATTTCGCGTAAGCTGAAGGTTATTTCTGTCCCCATCCACTCTTCCGGTATTGTTCCGCTATGACGCCAGCGAACCCGGGTGTTCGGTACAAGTTCAGTCACTTCAAAATCCGGACCGTCACCCCCGAATCGAAAGTGGATAATTGAACCCACCTCACCCGCTCCCTGGGTATCAGTGGTCCACCATGTGGCAAGCCCTTCATCAGTAGTCAACGCATGATAGACTTGATCCAAACGACCTTGTATCCCTACCTGATGATGTATATCAGCCATGCACCCTCTTCCTGGTCGCTATTTTGGCTGCAAAATATGTGAGATTTGTTGTATCAGGAACAGATCCCAGAGCTGGCAAAGACACCATCTCGCTCTCTTTGCAGTTCTTGCTCCATGGTGTAGTGAGGCTCTTCACCTTCCAGCCGCATTTTTCTTTCGCCATGAAAGAGCAGCCGACCGATTACGTCATTCATATCCTGGCTTGAAGTGGTCTGCAGGCTGACCAGCTGGTCGTAGACCGCCTTATCGAGAGTTACGTTCACGTGATTGTTCATACATTCTCTCCAATGGTGTTTATGAGTCACGTAAAAAATAGTATACCTATTTACTTGGTTATTCAAGAATTAGAACGATTTCAATATTTTATTAGTTTTTCCGTAAAATCAGATACTTGGATTAAAAAAGGCAGCCGAAGCTGCCCTTGATATAAAATAAACGCCAAATATACGTCTATGTTTTTGTCCGCTTTTTAGAGGCCGGCTGATAGTTTGAATCATTCGGATTAAGGAAAATAAACCGCAGCTCACCATCATCAAGCTGAGCATAATCCATCACCGCTTCATCCAGCAGCGTGGCATACTGAGGCTCCATTACTACTTCAATACCATTGCTAACGAGGCGAATATCCTCCTCTTTAGCCTCATCGAACCCCATCAGGTAATCGATACTGCCGTCCTCTTTCATTCTGGCGGCCAGACGTAATGCCATGCCTTCCGTCCCACCTTGCTCTGCTGCATTGCGTACCTGCTCAGCGGCATTTTCTGTAATTTCAAACATGAGAATGCTCCGTACTGCTTTTGGGGTGTGGTCGACCCCGGTTATACCTACCTTTTCAATTATTTATACTGACACTGAAATACCAAAACAAGTGCGTCAGTTACTTATTCTTACACTGCTTCACATGCGCCAGGAAACGCTGTATCCAGTGATTTCCGCCAACGTCCCGCAAATGGGTATAACTGGCCAGAAGGTTTTTATACACAATACCATCATTGATACCATCTATGCCGGTACCACGGGTCACTTTATAGGCATATTCAATGCCGGGCTGCATGTTCTCCAGGGCTGAATAGTGGAATTCATGTGCAGCTATCATACCACTCTCATCTCCCATTTTTGGCCATGGGCTGTTTGTTGTTTCTTGCAAGCGCACATAGCCGCGCCCCTGGGGTCGCTCATGCATTCTAACATCAGCAGGAATTGCGCCGACCATGTCGCTTGATTTGTCATTCCATATTAATCTTCTAGAGAGATACATCAAGCCACCACACTCGGCATAAGCCGGGCCGCCCTGCTGAATAAAATTCAAAATATCCTGGCGCATGGATTGATTGTCAGACAAGGCCTCCATTGCCATTTCAGGAAACCCTCCCCCAATAAACAGACCATCTAGCTGTGGCAGACCTGGATCATGCAATGCATCAAAGGCGACCAGCTCTACACCATAGGCGCGCATCTTCTCCAGATCGCCCGGATAATAAAAACCAAATGCCCGGTCCCTGGGGTAACCTATTCGCAGTCCCGCATAATCCTGATTCACAACCGCCAGTTTTTCATAGGCGGGAATCGTCACTTCAGATGAAATCTGTAGTACGCGATCAATATCAACCTGATCAGCAATGATTTCACCCAGCTGTGCAATCTTCTTTTGCGCCAGTTCTGTTTCATTGCTCGGCATCAAACCAAGATGGCGTTCATCTATTACCAGGGCGGGTGAATTGTGCACCGATCCCACAACCGGAATATCGGTGTAATGCTTAATCACATTACAGAGCTTGGCTTCATGCCGACTACCACCCACCTTATTCAGTATCACACCCGCTATACGGACATTGGGGTCAAACGCCTGGTAACCCAGAATAAGTGGGGCAATCCCCCGTGTCATTCCGCGGGCATCGATGACCAGAAAGACCGGTGCCTGAAGTTGTGCAGCCAGTGCGGCATTGCTATTGCTGCCATCCAGATCCAATCCGTCATAAAGCCCTTTATTCCCCTCAATTACACCTATCTCGGCATCCTGCATGGCTCGACCAAACTCGTTGAAGATCTCGTCCTTGTCCATGGTAAAGAAGTCGAGATTCATACAGGGTCGCCCACTGGCTGCAGTCAGCCAGAGCGGGTCGATATAGTCAGGCCCTTTTTTAAATGTTTGCACACACATGCCACGACTGCGAAAAGCAGCGGTCAGGCCGATCGACAAAGTCGTTTTACCTGATGATTTATGTGCAGCGGAGATAAAAAAATAGGACATGGGATTAGGTCGCCGAGTGAAAGATCATAATCAGCATAAGTGGAAAAATTTCAACCTGAAATCTAACACCTATAGTTACTCTTCCTGATAAATCTGTAAAGCAGATGAGTTACTGTATGGGTTTAATAAGAATCAGGCAAAAAAAATCCACCGCCCTAGCCTGGCGGTGGATCGATTGATCACAAAAATGATCGGGCCAGTATCAGGCGCATTCGCCTTCCGCTGGATCTTCAAGACTTTCAGGTAAAACACGCAGCATCCGAGAGCCTACTGCAACCAGGGTCATGGCTATAGCAATCCCTGCAATACCTAACAGGGCCTCTGCGGTAGTCGGTGTGTAACTTGCTACAACACCATCATAGAAGCTGCTTTCCAATACCTCTTTCCCAGGGAACAGATTCATTGGGTAGGCTTGCCCGCCAATGACAATTACATAGACCTGGAAAAAACCACCAATGAGCACCAACAAGGATGCGACTGATAACGCGAAGCGTGAGGTGGTAAAAGCTGGCGAATAGAGTAGGAACAGTGGGATCACACCACCAATCAACACCTGTCCAATCCAGAACATATTGGTATAAATACCGCCATCCAACAGTATAAAACGCTCTACGCCATGATGCTGGGTCACATAGAGATTGGTCAGATGGTAGACCAGGGCAAAGTAGAGTACCGCCCCAACAAATACACCCAGAAGATTCTTCAACTTGGCCAGACGCAGATCACCAATGGTACGTCCTGCCCACCAGTAGGCAGAGATCAAGGTGATAATAAAGAAGGCCAGCCCATAGCTGAATGACATGATAATAAACATCGGTGCCATGATGGCGGCATCGTACGCCTCACGTGCGACCAGGAAGCCAAAAATCGAACCTGTACCGGTGGTCAGTGCAATCCGCCAGAAGAAGGCAGCGAAGCCAACCGGCCGTTTGTACTGTTCAAACTTACGGTCCATCATGGTCCAGAGGTAGAGCCCCACAATGGTAAAGAAGCCGGTATAGAGAATAATATTCCAGGCAAAAATGGATTTAAAATTGTAGGTTGTCATTGCGACAATCAAACGATCCGGGCGACCCAGATCAAGCAACAGGACAACCAGACCACCAGCCAGTAAACCAATCGCCAGCAACCCTGAAAAACGGCCAAGCGGTTTATACATCGGACCACCGAAGACCGATCCGATTGAGGCCACATTAAGTGCACCCGAAGCGGCAACGATCAGGAAAATAGCAAACACATGGGGCAGGCCCCATACAATTTGGTTGCTCATGCCGGTCACAAAGTGGCCGTTATGCTCCATATGGAATGCAGCCCCTAACCCAACCAAAATAATAAAGGCAAGGGAGGCCAGGCCACCCCAGTAACGGGGAGAGCTGCAGTGTAGTTCGCGGTATTGTGTTTTTATCATCGACTTCTCTCCGTACCGCTAGATATTGGTGTAGCGTACGCCGGTATTCAACTCGAGGTCAGCCCGTATCTGGTGACTGCTCTCCGTCTTCAAAGCCTTGGCGATTTCGCTGTCAGGATTTTTCAGATCGCCAAACAGAATCGCCTGGTGGCCGTCTTTATTACAGGCATCCTGGCAAGCGGTTGTTGAGTTGCCGGCATCAATCCGACCAGCACAGAGATTGCAGGACTCCACACACCCTTTACCACGAGGAGCACCGGTAAGCTGCTCCGCCACATCCTGATGAATAAACGAACGCGCCTTGTAGGGACAAGCCATCATGCAATAACGACAACCTATACAGGTATGACGATCAACCATAACAATGCCATCAGCACGTTTGAATGAGGCGCCCGTGGGACAGACATCAACACAGGGCGGGTGTTCGCAATGCTGGCACATCATCGGCAGATTAGAGACTTCTCCGGTCTGCTTATCACGTAGCTTTACCTTACGCACCCACTGTGGTCGCTGCGCATTCCACATCTCATCGGCTTGACCTTCTGGCCGCTGCATCAGATCAATACCATTCTCTTTATTGCAGGCATCGACACAGGCACTACAGCCATCGGCACATTTATTCGTGTCAATCAACATACCCCAGCGTACGGCACTGGAGACACCCTCTGCTGAAGAGGCCTTTGCCACCGTCAACATTACACCGGGCGCTACTACTGCAGCAGTAGCTGCCACAACAGTTTTACCTAAAAAGCCACGCCGGTTCATATCAGGCTGGTCACTGTTACAACTCATGATCAGTTCCCCTTAACAGTGGCATGAAGGCGTACCAGCTCATCACGACTCAATGAGACCGGCTTATCCAGTGACTGCAACAGACCCAGGGATTCAACATTGAAATCACCCCCCTGATTCATCGCAGTATCCGATCCTGTTTTCAGCTCCGGTGTCTTGCGATGACACTGAAAACAGCTGAGACTGACAGCCACATAGTTGTGACAGGAGGAACAGAACTGCCCCTCTGCATTAACCGACTTATAGGCTCCTGAGTCATCTTTCTCAGCATGGCACTCTACACATCCGGCCAAACTGTACTGGGTCTCACGAACACCCTTGCGTACAGTCATATCCCGATCATGCTTGAGATAATCCATGTGATTCCGACGAATGTCAGCCGTAGGGGCTACACAGGTATCAAGTCCTGCCGCCTTCGAACCTTTAGTAACAGCCGTTTCACTGATGGCCCCCGTAGTGAGGAGCAATAATGCCCCTCCTACGAGTACACCAGCGAATCGCTTAATGCCGGTTAAACGATCCATCACTGCTCCTATTCACCAAGGCCCATCTGGATATAACCGGTTGGGCACACATCGCTACAAACATGACAACCAATACACTTGTTGTAGTCTGTATCCACATAACGGCCGGTGGTGGCATCCGTTTTCTTCACACGGAACACCGCATCCTGCGGGCAGAACACCACACAGTTATCACACTCAAAGCACATGCCACAGCTCATGCAACGTTTCGCTTCAGCCACCATCTGCTCTTCAGTGTAGGGATGCAGACGCTCAGTGAAGTGGCCCAGTACCACCTCAGCAGAAGGTACCTCTTCCGCACGTTTGTTACGTGGCGTAAAGGAGAAGTGTCCAAGGAACAGATCACTGGAAGGAATCACTTCCTGTTCAGCACGATTCTCAAAGTTGTGGACCGCGTAGCTTGCACCGTCAGTACCACGTTGATCACCTGCTTTGGCGTCAAAGTGATCAGGAGACTTACCGGTTTCATGCAGTTTATCCAGCAGATCAAAGTGATGTACATCGACTTTAGGACGTTTCACCAGCTCTTTCTGTTTCAGGAATCGATCAATGCTCTCAGCAGCAATTGAAGCCTGGCCAATCGCGGTGGTCAGCAGATGTGGGCGAATGATATCACCTGCAACGAAGTGGCCGTTTTTGCCGGGAACCTGGAAGAACTTATCCGCATCAATCAGGTTGCGATCATTGGCAAGATCCTCAAGACCGGTCATGTCACCGCCCTGTCCGATCGCAGAAACTATCAGATCCGCTTCAATAACACGCTCAGTGCCTTCAACCGGAATAGGCTTCATGCCATCCATGGTGCAGTCACACACTTTAAGACCAGTTGCGCGGCCATCTTCACCAACGAGAACTTCCAGTGGCATGACGCCATCCAGAATGGTGACACCCTCTGTGGTAGCATCAGAGACTTCATGCTCTGCTGCCATCATCTTGTCCTTGGTGAACAGTGAGGTCAGTGTAACTTCGGAGCCCTGGGCATCTGCAGTTATCGCAACATCATGGGCGATATAACCATCCTGCACCACCAGTTCGGGACGATCGGTCGGATTCTTGTGCTTCACATGCCCCAGACGACGGGCCACCGAGACCACGTCGATGGAGGTATCACCACCACCGATACAAACCACCTTCTCCGCGGTGACCTTCATGCGACCTTCGTTGAAAGCCTTCAGGAATGCCACACCGGTGACACAGTTTGGTGTACCTTCCCAACCGGGAACGGGCAGACCACGTCCACTCTGGCAACCCAGTGCCCAGAGCAGCGCATCAAACTCTTTTTCAACATCGGCAACAGATACATCTCTGCCCACGCGAGTCTTGAGACGCAGATCAACACCCATGTCGACGATACGGTTAAGCTCAGCATCCAGCTTGTCCCGCGGAATACGATAGCCGGGGATGCCATAGCGCATCATGCCACCGAGATGCTCGTTCTCGTCAAAAAGGGTGACACCATAACCCATGCTACGTAGTTGGTAAGCCGCGGACATGCCTGCTGGTCCACCACCAATAATGGCCACCTTCTTTGCAATATCAGCACCTGGTGTGAACTTGTAGCCGTTTGCGATGGCAGAGTCACCGATGTACTGCTCTACGGCGTTGATACCAACGAAATCTTCAACATCGTTACGGTTACAACCATCCTGACAAGGCGCAGGACAGACGCGCCCCATCATTGAGGGGAATGGATTTGCAGTCGTTGAACGACGGAACATATATTCATCACGCTCAATGCCCTCAGGTGGCTTTTCCTGACCTCTGGCAATCGCCAGATAGCCACGAATATCTTCACCTGATGGACAGCTTCCCTGACAGGGAGGCGTCTTGTGAATGTAGGTCGGGCATTTGTAAGAGGTATCTTCTCTAAAGATCTTCTCACTAAAATCGTCCCACTCGGTATCGCCTTCCTTGTATCGGCGAAAACTCAGTTTTTCGTTCATCTGTTCCGTAGGAGTTGCCATGGAATTCTCTCCTCAACCTATATAATTCTTAAAACATCGTTAGCGATTATTCGCCAACGCGTTATACCTCAAAAGTTTTTGCTGCCTTTACTCATCGCCATCCGAATCATCATCGGCGTCTTCCTCTCCAGTCCTTTGTCCTGTGAGGATAATGGCGTTGCTGACCAGCTGATGGACACTCACAATCTGATCCATGTCCATGCCGTAGTAAGGCAACACCTTGGTAAACTGACTCTTACAGATGGCGCAGATAGCCGCCATATGGGTGACGCCTTCATCTTTGATGGCGTTCTGCAGTGCCGTCATTCGTGGCAAGGCACCCTTGACCCGAATTTCCATCAGGTCATCGGTTAACAACCCACCACCACCACCGCAGCAGAAGGTCTTCTCACCGATGGTTTCGTGATCCATATCCACATAGTTGTTGCAGACAGCCTTGATCACGGCACGGGGAATATCGAACTGACCGCCTGGTTTATCACCCATACGGGTTGCACGAGCGACATTACAGGAATCATGGAAAGTCAGGGTCATATCGTCATTCGCTGACTTGTTGAAATTGAGCTTTCCCTGCTGAATCAAATCATGGGTAAACTCACAGATATGCTGTGGCACCGGATACTTGGGATCGAGAAAATCAAATGGACCGGCCAATGTATTCAGGAAAGCATAGGCAACACGCCAGGCATGTCCGCACTCACCAAATACGATACGTTTCACACCTAACTCAAGTGCAGCCGTACGGATCCGCATAGCCACCCGGCGCATATTCTCGTAACTACCGATGAACATGCCAAAGTTGCCAGCCTCTGAAGCCGTTGAACTCATAGTCCAGCTGATGCCGGCTTCATGGAATACTTTACCGTAACCGATCAAACCATCAACATGGGGCTCAGCAAAAAAGTCAGCCGAGGGTGTGACCAGCAGGATATCAGCACCTTTCACATCCAACGGATATTTGACGGCGACACCGGTCTCATCTTCCACGTCCTCTTCCAGACCCTCCAGGGTATCCAGAAGCGCGGGACCAGGTAGTCCCAGGTTGTTACCCTTTTCATGGACCTTGGCAATGATTTCGTTACAGTATTTCTGGCCATAGCCGATGCTATCGAGAATCTCACGAGCCGCCATTGAGATCTCTGCCGTATCGATACCATAGGGGCAGAAAACAGAGCAGCGACGACATTGTGAACACTGATGATAGTAGCTGTACCAGTCATCGAGTGTCTCGCGGGTCAAATCTTCAGCACCGACCAGCCAGGGAAAATATTTTCCGGCAAAGGTGTTGTAGCGACGGTAGACCTTTCGCAACAGATCCTGACGCCCAACCGGCATGTTCTTTGGGTCTTTGGTGCTCAGATAATAATGGCACTTATCCGTGCAGGCTCCGCACTTTACGCAAGCGTCCAGGTAGACCTGCAACGAACGATAACGGGAGCGCAAGTCATCCAGCTTCTCCAGCGCCTTGTCATGCCAGTCATCGACCAGCTCACCCGGAAAACCCAACGCGGTGTTGTGATCGGGCTTGGCAACAAATGGGCTGAGATGCGCCATGGTGCCTTCCACGAGTTCCGGAACATCCACATACTCTTTTAGCTCCGGTACATCGAATTTTGCCTTAGCCATGTAATACCCTCTTCGGCTCTCAGTCGCTGCTGCTAGTTTTATTCTTCCATCGCCTTCGCCCAGGGGGCGAGGTGACGTTTTTCGCGGGGGTTATCCACCTGATTACGCGTCGGGCTGAAGAAGATGCCCGGTACATGCAGTAGCTTGCTGAATGGAAACAGGATCATCAGCAGAGCAACCAAGGTCAGATGTATAACTAAAGGAAAATCGATGGGCAATGTGCCAATACTTAATCCCATCAGACCAGTAAAAAACTGTTTAACCATGACGATGTCTGTATGTGCAACAAACTTCATCATCAGCCCACTGATACCAATAAGAATCAGCACAACGAGCCAGAGATAATCAGACGGAGCCGAAATGTAGCGAACCCGGTCTACAAATAGTCTTCTTACAAACAAGCCTGCCAGGCCAGCAAGCATGGCAAAGCCGGCGTACACGCCAAACGGTTGGATCAGTTCTATCGGCAGCCAGACAGGGTCGGTGAAGTAGCGTAAATGCCGCAACAACACCACAAACAGCGCCATATGAAACAACCAGGAGAAAAGCCAGGTCCATTTAGTGCTCTTGAACAGACTCTCAAAGAACACCACTTCTCGGAACATGCGCATCACCACACCGGTTTGTGTTACCGGAGCCGGCGTGGTTGGAATCTTTAGGGGGGCTGGTGTTTTGGCGTACTGGACAATTTTTCTTGCCAGGCCGATTACCAGCACAAGAGTCGCTATGATAAACAGCAACGCATAGACAGTGGACATGTTCCTGCAATCCTCAAGCTATTCTGATATCCAGGGAGACACTCCCCCCGGTATGCAAAGCACTTCATTGAAGTGTGCAACTATCCGGATGTAATTCCGCTTCTGAATATTCAAGTCCACCTTCTCTGGTATAGAGAAGGTTTCCTTGATCCGCCCTCTCAATTACTGCAGAGAGGGCGATGTTTCCAGCAACCGATTAGATACAACCGGTTGGTTTTGGCAGACCGGCAAAGCGACAAGCCTGCTTGCCTGGTCCGTAGGGGAACAGTGCATAAAGGTACTTGCTGTTGCCTTTCTCTTTACCCAGTTTCTTACCGACAGCCTTGGTCAGTACACGTACTGCTGGAGCAATCTGATACTCTTCGTAGTACTCACGCAGGAAGTTGATGATATCCCAGTGCTCGTCGGTCAGCTCCAAGTCATCCTCTTTCGACATGGCTTCAGCTATACCAGGCTCCCATTCAGCCAGATTGACCAGGTAACCTTCTTCGTCCGTCTCAAAACTTTTGCCGTTGACTTCAATTGCCATGATTCATATCTCCAAAAAAGTACTCGTGTCTATAATTCAGTATCAGGTGATTAAACCCACGCATTGACCTTGTCATAGGATGCGGCAAGATCAACAAAGCCAGCATAATCAACAACCTCAACACCATCCATTACCCGCTCTTCGGACATGCCACGCGCCTTGAGGTCAGGCCCTAGCACATACAATTTCAGCTTTTGTGAGGCCTCTTTCATCTGCGACTCTTTCGCAGAACCCTTGAGTGCAGCAAAGATGCCATCTTCAATCAGCAGTAACGCGCTGCCCTCTTTCACCATGCTCAGGCAGCTATCCAGAGAGCTCTTCTCGAAAGGTGATTTATTTACCGTGTGTAGAATACTCATCTTACTCACCTCCTAGAAACTAAAGATGACATCTTGGTCATCCATCAAGTCCGCCAGTGCCTCATCGCCCAGCACTTCAACCTCAACGATCAGATCATCTTTTGTAAGACCACGCTGGTCCATTGCGGTTTTTGAGACATAGAGTTTTTCAACATCATACATCTCAAGTGCACGATAAGTAGGTGAGAAGTTCTTCATCCCAATGTCGGCCGTATCCTGGTCCTTCTTCAGCTGAAACACACCGTCATCGCTGAATACCAGACTTACGTCCTGATCAAATGCAGCGGCAATCAGCACGACCTCAAGTGACTCCAGAGCGTAAATGGAACCATACGGGGCACGCCGGTTGACAAACATGAACTTCTTAACGATCTCGTCGTCCATCATATCTTCTTCGGACATCTTTCTACCCCTTCACTTAGTCGCCGAACACAACCAGGCGATCAGCCTGGATGCCGGCCTCTACCAACTGGCCAAGGCCAGAGATACGAAAGCCAGGTGCAATATTTTCGGCATCTTTACCGTTACGCTTGGCTTCACCCTCGTCCACGATTCCGCGACGCTGCGCTGCAGCCACGCAGACAACCAGATCAAGGTTGTGCTGTTCGGCCAGCTCACTCCAACGGTTGACGATATTACGGTCATCCTGGGGCGGCGTTGTCAGCTTGGTCGCGTTATTCACACCATCGTGATAGAAGAAGACACGAAAGATTTCATGCCCCTTATCCAGTGCTGCTTTGGTGAACTGATAAGCCGAATCAGCCGCCTGGTGCTGATAGGGACCTTCGTTTACTTGAATCGCAAATTTCATTATCGATTCCCTTATTAACCAATCAACTTAGAAGCGGATGTGTGCCGATGCATTAAGCGTTGCACGACTTCCACGCCAGTTATCGATGTGATACTTGGTGAACGGCAGACCGGTTTTCTCAAAGAAACGTGGCCAGCCGATACGCTCAGCCCATTCGCCAATACGCTCATAGTCTTTTGCATCTTCCTTATATACACGGAGGATGTTCTTGACGACCGCAGAAACCTCAGGCCAGCGCGGTGGATTGTTGGGGATGCCCGCCGCAACCAGTTTGTGGAAAGTTGGTTTGGAACGCGCATTGGAGTTCTTGCCACCTACCCAGATAGCAAACTTGGAGTGCTCTGGATCGTTGATCTGCATGGGAGGACAAGGTGGGAAGCAGGCACCACAACAGATGCATTTGCGCTCATCCACTTCCAGCGTAGGCTTGCCATTAACCACTGCAGGACGAATAGCCGCTACCGGGCAACGGGCTACAACCGATGGACGCTCACACACGTTACCGACCTGATCATGATTGATCTTGGGTGGCTTGGTGTGCTGGATATTGATCGCAATATCACCCTGACCGCCACAGTTGATCTGACAGCAAGAGGTGGTCAGACGAACACGGTTAGGCATCTCTTCACGCACGAACTCTTCGTGCAATTCATCCATCAACGCTTTAACTGCACCTGATGCATCGGTCGCTGGAATATCACAGTGCAACCAACCTTGAGTATGTGAAATCATGGAGACCGAGTTACCGGTACCACCGACAGGGAAGCCCTCTTCAAGCAGCTTGTCGATCAGTGGCTGAACCTTGGACTCTTCTGAGACCATGAACTCAATATTGGAACGGATGGTAAACCGAACATAGCCTTCAGCAAAATCATCAGCGATGTCCATCAGTTTGCGGATCGTGTAGACATCCATCTGACGCTGGGTACCGGCACGTACAGTCCAAACCTCATCACCACTATGGGCCACGTGATGAAGAACACCAGGACGGGGACGGTCATGCCATTTCCAGTTGCCGTAGTTCTTCTTCAAGACAGGATGTAGATAGGGCTCTATCTCTGGTACGCCTGTCTCATCGGGCATGCGAGGTGCTTCAGCCATTGTTACCTCCAAAAAACGCTAGTATCTAATCTATTGTGTATGAACCGGTTAATCGGTTCGCGGGCCTGCTGATTTTCAGCAGGCCTCCACCTATGTATTTATTGAGCAGCCTGACGCTCGTTCCACTTGGTCGCTTCCTCTTCCCAGCCATCCGTGCGGATATAGGGATTGGTACGCGGCTGATTGATCATGTTTGGATCAATATCGATATCCAGGCCTTCAAGGAAGTTGGTGAGACCAATACGCTCGATCATCTCACCAGTACGCTCATGCTCCAGTGCATTCTCAGCGAAGAAGTCCAGAATTTCGGTGCCCAGCTCTTCCAGCCACTCGAAATCTTCATCCGTTTCCAGCTTATGGAAAGGAACAATGACGGTGCCCATCAGATCGCCGATCTTCAGCGTACGTTTACCACCGACCAGGATGCTTACACCGCGGTCATCACCAGGCGAGAGCGCCTTGGTCATGACATTAATGCAGTGCATGCAACGAACACAGTTTGGATTATCTACCGCCAGGGTGTCATCATCATTCAGTGACAGCGCCTGGGTAGGGCAACGGGTGATGACGTTATCAATGATGTACTTGCGTCCCTTGTTGGTAACGTAGTTTTTCACTTCAGCCTGATCAACCTTCATTTCATCACGCCAGGTACCAATCATGGAGACGTCGGCGCGCTGAATGGAGTTCATGCAGTCGTTAGCACAACCAGAAGCTTTAAACTTCAGCTTGTAAGGCAGTGCAGGACGGTGCATATCATCCAGGTTAGCATTTACATTGGTGCGCATCGCACGTGCTTCGTCAAAACAGGACTGCTCACAACGGGCCGCACCTACACAGGACATACCAGTACGTACAGCAGGACCCGCGCCGCCCATATCGAAGCCCATTTTGTTAATGGCATCGAAGGCAGGCTGAACATTCTCAGTCGTACAACCCTGGAACATGATATCGCCAGATTGGCCATGAAATGCTATCAACCCGGAGCCATACTCTTCCCAGATATCACAGAAGTCACGAATAGTCTTGGTATCGTAATGCATACCTGGAGGCGGCATGATGCGCAGGGTATGGAATTCAGCTGCCGCAGGAAATACGGGCTTGTTGTTCTCATCTTTAAGTTCGGTGAAGCGGGGGATAACACCACCACCATAACCGATAACGCCCACGGTACCACCCTTCCAGTATCCCTTCTTGGTTTCGTAGGATGTTTCCAGCTGGCCCAGCAGGTCAACCATCATATCGTTGTCTTTGGCCAGGCGCTTGAGTCCGGTTACGAAGCTCGGCCATACGCCGCTCTCCAACTGATCAAGCATGGGGGTATCATGCATCGGTTTCGCCATCAGTTATTCTCCCATTGATCTCGATTTATATAGTGCATTCCAACCCACCTTCACCATTCAATAATAAAGCAGGCTAAATGAGCGAGAATTTCAGACCTTGCAACCCAATTTCAGATCACAGACCTTCACTCCAAAACATGGGTAGCATTTTAGGATTCACTTATGCAGCAAAAATACCCCGCTAATGGGGGGGAAGACGATAAAAAGGCATATCCACTATGGGATATATGATAATTTGGTAATATATGAAAACTTAAAAAATCTAATAGTAAATTATTATGTAATTCAAATAGATAGGCATGTCATTTTTACTCAGTTTCAAAATTACAGGCCCATTTTTATAGTGCGGCGCAGCATATCTCCTGGCTAATTTTGGACTTGCGTCAAGTACATTTCCTGGGGTTCAATAATGCCTGAACAGTTTACTTGGGTATTAAAAACACCGCTACGATCAGTGATTATTCTACGGCTTTTTATCATACAACGAGGTAACACATGCTCCTGCTTAGTGAGGTACTTATACAGAGTCCTGATGTAGACTCATTCGAGGAGCTGGTCGAGCTGATCAAGGTGCGCCGTCAATCTGAAATGTTTTTCAGAATAGATGTTAAACCCCCTTTCAGCGACACACCTGAAGATTGGGAAGACCGCCTTGAAGCGGCTTTCACCTGAAGCCTCCTTATAAGGAAGATAAAAGCGTGAAGTATTTACAAACCGAAGCCATCATGGGCGATAACGATTCAGCTGAAGATGCCGTCCAGTCAACTCAGCGTGTGGAACTGCATCTGGCAGAGCTGGAAAAGAAACTAGCCGCATTGGATGCCGCTGTACCCGCAAAGGAAAAACTTCAACTTGAACTGGATTGTGGTTATGCCCTGCTGGAACTCAATCGCTTTGATGAGGCCTGGTCACTGGCCAGGACATTATTTGACCGCACTCTCGAAATTGCAGAGTGGCAGCAAGCCGTTGAAGCGTGCGATATCATGTTCCAGTCTGAGAATCCCGAGTCAATTTCAGCTCTGGCGCAAGGCATCTGGCTTGGTGTGACCTTCCCAATTGATCCAGAATTGACTGTTGCCATGCTTCAGCATCTTATTGATGAGACGCCTGACCGATCAGATGGCGCTGCCGTTGCAGCAGCCGTGGCCAACTATATTGTGGATATCCGGGCCGACGAGAGCAGTCGTGAGAATCTGCTGTTTTTTACCAACCAGTTACTTGGCCAGGTAGCTCGGCGACACAGCCAGGTAGAGGAGCAGGAGATATTCGACTTCTGGGTACAGCAGCTAGAGCTGGATAGTCCGGAAAAATTTCTTCCCCGACTTGCAACAGTCCTGGATGTCTTAGTCTCAGACCAGTGGTGGTATGACAAAGATAAACTTCGGGAACAGATCCCGGATTAAGCCGCTTAACGCGCAGGATGTCCTTATATGTACTGGGAAGAAGAGACAAATGAAGAGAATTTTTCTGTTCCAGTGTCGGTCATAGATCTTCATTTCAAGATTAATTGCCCCACACTGCCCGTAGACCATGCCTGGGCCTTGGCGCAAGCCATTCAAAAAGAACTGCCTTGGTTTTCCAGCGAACCCCTTGCTGGGCTGCACCTGATTCATTGTGCTGAATCAGGTAACGGCTGGGAGCGTCCCGAAGAGGCAGATGCTCTGCTTCATCTGTCAAAGCGCACACCTTTAATACTGAGAGTACCCGCAGAACGAACAGAAGCAGCTCAAGCCTTGGTAGGTAACACGCTGAATATTGCCGAGCACAATATGCAGATTCTATCTGTAAAGCCCAAAAAGCTGGCAATGACCCGTTTTCTCTACGCACGCTATATTGCAGCTGACTCAACACTCACTGAAGAACAATTCATCACTTGGGCAGTCGATGAACTTAAACAGATGGGACTGCGATTCAAAAAGATACTCTGCGGCAAGGATCACCAACTACAAACGCCTGATCAGCTAATTGACACCCGCAGCCTGATGGTAGCCGAGCTCTCTTACGAAGACGCCATAACACTTCAGGAGCAGGGACTTGGAGCTCAAAGATCACTGGGATGCGGTATATTTCTGCCACAAAAGTCCTTTTAACGGCTGATAATAACCATTACAAAAAGGTATTTAATTTTCAAACCAGCCCTTATAACATATAAGCTTTACATAATATCCTAAATTGGCCTCCGCTAACTCTACCAAGAGAAACAGGGCAAAGCATAGTGGTGAGCCATATTGAAAAACATAACCGGAGGTATACCCATGTCTTATGAATACAACGGCAGCACCCTAGAGACCAACGATAACGGTTATCTGGTTAATCACGAAGACTGGAACAAAGACGTAGCAGGCATCATTGCCACAGCAGAAGGCATCACGCTCTCAGAAAAGGCGTGGGATGTCATTAACTACCTGCGTGACGAATATTTCAACAATAACGGCAACCAGCCAAATGAGCGTAACATGGTCAAGCACTTCAAATCAGTCTGGACCGACTTGGCCAAGGTAGACGCTAAATCGCTCTATGAGCACTTCCCCATGGGGCCAGCAAAACAAGCAGGTAAAATCGCAGGGTTGCCTGAAACCAAACGTAAAGGCGGCTATTGATTACGCTGTTTTCTGATGGTGGGGACTCCCCACCATCATCCCTTGATTCATATCACAGACAATACTACCTAGAGAAACCTGATCAGTTCGGGATCATCAGCGTAGTCACAGAGAATGGCTTTCACACGCGCTTGCCAGAGCTGGCCAAATTGTTCGGCCTCTTCGGCTGTAGCCCTGCCAGATAATGTCTTTGAAAAGAGTGAACCCATAGCAGGATCAGCTGGAACACCGCTGGCATCATAGTTTATGGAAACAGCTTGCCCGGTATCCCGTCTCACCAAGCGCACAGGAGCAGGATTTTCGTTCCCATAAGAGAGCAGATGGCGCCGATCAAATTGACCCGCCAATCCATGAAAGCCACTGCTATCCGTTGCCCCGGTGATAAACGAAAGGACATTGGCAATAACACCACAGACCCCTTCGTCAATTGGTTCCTGCATCTCTACCTGAATTTCCCCACGTACCGGCAACTCATCGCCATATAACGCTTTAAGCCCCTTTCTGGCCATTAAATACGCCCCTGCCACAGTAGGACAGGAGTGACCTGCAAGGCGAACTACATCCAGATAGCCCAGCTGCATTACCCCGCCCTTAAATGCTCCAAGAAAGGCTGCCAAGGGGTCTCTGAGCACAATCGGCTCTACCTGATCATAAAATTGGGGATAGTGCATGATAAACTCCTGGGTGGGATTGAATAGAGGCGTCTATTATCAATATCTACTGCGAGCATGCCTTAAACCAGATCAAATTGATCAATGGTTTCTACGCATCTTTCGCTTCTTACAACTTGTAACGGCTGTGCTATATTAATCTAAACTAATATTACTTCACGGTGAGCATCAGTTTTGGCACCTGGAAAGAGGATACATCAATGGCCTTGAGACTAAAGAGCCAGTGGCACAAAGAGGATTCTGAACGGACCCTGGCTGAAATCGGGGGTGCTATCGCATTTAATGCCTGGCGTTTAGGCATGGACAAGGCTGTAACCCTTCACAGTAAACACTTCACCTATCGCGATGATGAGCAACGACTGGCGGTCATTGCTGAATACCTGATATTTCAGGCCCTGGCGGTAGAACGTATGACAGCCAGCCCGCTCACCGATGACGAGCGTCGCGAACTGGTGACCGCTATTGTGCTAAAGATGGCTGACCATTTTGAGGAGAATAGCCAGGCCCTGCTGGGCCCTGGTGACTATCGAAGCAAGTTCATCAGCGTCTTCAATCAGCGCGCATCAGAATACGCAGAACATGGCTATACCGATGAAGGCCCAACATATCCATTTCTCCGGCATCTCGGTTATGAAATTCAACAAACCATGGGCGAAAGCCAGGAGAACCGCTGGGTGATTGATCAGGTTATGGATATCGACGCACCGGAACTGGTCAAACAACTTTCGCGCATTGTCAAAAACCTCTTTACATGACCCTGTAGCCACCTCAAAAAGCTCGAGTTTTCATGATATTCCCAATAGATAACTGCGGAGTCCGGGTTAATCCTGCTATATTCAGAATACAGCACATAAAATTGATGGATTTGGAGTGACCCTATTCAGCCCTGCATCCAGCTCATCACTGAACTATTCCCAGATCAGAGGGTCTCTGATGGCATGACAAAGCCATCAAAAACTATCCGGCAGCCCTCTCTGCGCTTTATTTACGGGCTTGCAGGCATCTGTCTGCTACTCCTGATCCAACCTGTTCTTGCTCAAGAGATCGCCTTACCAGATATTGGCAATCCGTCCGGAAATATCCTGACACCCGCAGAAGAGGAACGTCTCGGGCGTGCCTTCATGCGCAGTATTCGCAACACCATGCCGGTTATTCAAGACCCTTTACTCTCAGCCTATATCCAGTCTCTAGGAGATAAACTGGTTAATGCGAACAATGACGCCGTAGGCAGCTTTGAGTTTTTCCTGATAAACAGCCCACAAATTAATGCGTTCGCGGGACCTGGCGGCTATATCGGCGTCTACTCCGGCCTTCTTACTACAACCGAATCTGAAAGTGAGCTAGCTTCCGTCATCGCCCATGAAGTCGCCCATGTCACGCAAAAACATCTGGTGCGGACTTATGATGCGGTGAAAAGCATGTCGTTGCCAGCCGCTGCGCTCGCTATCGCGGCTGTTGCAATCGGTGCCGCAACGAACAACTCCGACTTTGCAGTAGCTGCAGCCGCAGGCGTCCAGGCAGGCATGATCCAACGAGAGATCAACTTCACCCGCTCACATGAGGAAGAAGCCGACAGTATCGGTATCCAGACGCTGGCAGCAGCAGGGTTTGATCCTTCAGCCATGCCTGTATTCTTTTCCCGAATGGGTAAGGCATCACGGCTTTACGATAACGGAAAACTACCCGAATTTTTACGCACACATCCGGTAACCACAAACCGCATAGCTGATGCTTTTGGCCGTTCGGATAGCTACCCCTACAAACAGCGTAGCGATTCTCTAGGCTATCATCTTGCAAAAGAGCGATTAAGGGTTTTGGCGTTTAATGATGCTCGGGACGGTATCGAATTCTACAGCCAAACACTAAAGGATGGTCGGTATAGAAATGAAGAAGCACATCAGTATGGGTATCTGCTATCACTGATGGGTAACAGAGAGTACGCAAAAGCTACAGAGCTGGCGACCCTATTAACCGACCTGAGACCAGGCCAGATCGAATACCTGGTCGCCAAGGCTGAGCTGGAAAAAGTAGAAGGCAGACCAGAGCTGGGACTTAAAACGCTGAAGAGAGGCTTAACCGAGCATCCCGGAAATTACCCTCTCTCCATCTATCTGGCTCAAGCACTGCTTGACAGCGGAAAGCCGCAAGCTGTTAAACCCATACTGGAAAAGTTGCTGGAAGGCCATCCACAAAACGCGCTCATCTATAAACTGCTTGCACAAGCCGCGGGCGATGCCGGCAAGAAGACGCAAGGACACCAGTATCTATCTGAATACTATTATCACACAGGCGCATTAAAGGAGGCTCAAATGCAGCTGGAGATCGCCCTGAAAGATAGAAATCTCAGTTATTATGAGAGTGCAAAAATGGCTGCCCGACTGAAAGAGATCCGTCAGGAAAAGAAAGACCTTGACGATAGAGATCGATAGCAATTGATACTATTACATTCTCCTTTTCCATCAAGAAAGCTTGGGGTATGCTTGATCATATCCTGTGAAATAATTGTCCGAATAGCTTTCAATAACAATCAGATTCCACAATTCACGGGCGAACATAAAATTGGAGGTAACAGACACACCAGTTCTACTGAGGGCGCATCTCGACCAACCATCATTTTTATATGGTCATATCTCTTGCTTATGTGCATTCCCGCTCACAGCGAGGCACACTGTAGGAAGTGACTGAAACAATTTCAGGCAGGCCAGAGCATGCCATGGATTATATTGAGATGATCTTGTCGAAGCGTAGCAAAGACCTAATCCTCAACAGATGCGCAATGGTTCTTGAATACCAATGCGTTAAACATGTGCAGCCTCTTTAACGACAGAACAGATACCATTCCTCTGTTGAATCAGGAGATAGAAATGAAGATAGATTTGAACCGCCGGATCTTACTGAAAGGCACGTTTGCCACCAGCGCACTTGGCATTGCCATCAGCGCCGGTCTACTGACCCCAGGTCAAGTATTGGCCGCTTGGCCAAAAGAGGCGTTTACCGCCAAGGATATTCCCAGCGCATTAAGTGCCATCATGGGTGCGGATAGCGCTGAAGAAAGCGGCGACATCAACATCAAGGCACCGGATATCGCTGAGAATGGCGCAGTAGTCCCTGTGACTGTCAGCACATCAATGGCTGGCGTGGAATCTATCGCCATCATGGCTGCCAATAACCCAGTCCCCCTGATTGCCAACTTCAATCTGAAAGAGGGTGCTGAAGGGTTCGTCTCAACGCGTATTAAGATGGGTAAAAGCGGCGACGTTGTTGCTGTAGTTAAGGCGGGCGGAAAGCTCTACAAAGCCGGTAAAGAGGTAAAAGTCACCATCGGTGGTTGCGGCGGTTAAGCACCATTCAGCATCGCTGAAAAAAACACCTGATGGACTGGTTTAAGTAGTTTGAAGATTTTGAGGACTGAAAAATGGCAAGCAATTCCATTAAAATTCGCGCAAAAATGAAAGAAGATGAAGTGACTGTCAAAGCCCTGATGACCCATCCGATGGAGACAGGCAACCGAAAAGACAGCAAAGGGGAAACCATTCCTGCTCATTTCATTCAAGGGGTCACCTGCACCTCCGGGTCGAAAGAGATACTTACGGCTGATTGGAGTGGTGGTATCTCCAAAAATCCCTATATCTCGTTCAAGTTCAAAGGCGCCAGTGCTGGTGATGAACTGACACTCACCTGGGTCGATAACAAGGGAAATACAGAATCGGCAACGGTTAAAGTTCAATAAGAATCTGCGGGGTGTGTAAGGATACACACCCCGTAATGCAAGCTACTTCTGATCAGTGTCATCCAGCACATCATCCAGATCAACCACCTCTTCACTCTCTTCAGGGGAGACGACGACAGTTTCATCAAGGCTGGAGGCACCTGATAACTCTTCTTCAGAAAGATCAAGCTTCGCCAGTTCTTCATCCAGCGCCTTTAACCCTTCATCATCTTGATCATCAACAGCAGCCTCAACTTCAGGCGGCATAGATTCACCGATAGAAACAGCATCTTCAACCGGTTTGACACCTGTCTCGACATCTGCCGTTTCGGGGGCAAGCATATTTCGCATCTTTTCTTTGTCCAGGTCCGGGTCGCCTCCTCCTGAGAACATCAAGGAGTACTCACTCAACATCCGCCCCATTGTGTCCATGGTGACCTGCAACTCTTCAGTCAACCTCTGATTTTCGTCTTTAAGTAGCATGACCTCATCTGAATCACTGCCACCCTCAGCTAAAACAGCCGTTGCCTCCTCACTGCGGGGTATCTCGAGGGTTCGATAAGTATCAACCGAACTCTCATAATCTACCGAAAGATTAGGTACGGCTTCGGTGTTTCTTTTCAGGTAGACATCAATCAGTACCTGATAAAATGATTTCTCATTACGGACAATCTTTTTAACGATCGCTTCAAGTTCAGCCCCACTAAAGCCAAACCGTTCCTCCATGATCTTACGTGTTTCCTGTTCTCTCCTGTCACTATCTTCCTTAATTCTGGCAACCAACTGCTTAACTGAAGATCTATCACGCTGACGCTTGGAGAACGCGAGAAAGGCAAAGACAATCGCTACGATGAGACTGATAACAAACAGCTCACCTAATACCAATAACAGTATTTTATTCACCTCTATCATTTGGCCGATGCCTCCTGATCATCCTCATCTTTACCATCGACTTCTTCAGCTACCTTAAATTCAGACCCACCTTTGCGTCGACGCAAAAACCAAAAGAGCCCGCCACCAATAATCATCAGCAACAGATTCGCACTACCAAACAGAACGGCCTGAAAGATGAAGTCATCCTCTTCCTCAACAACCTCTGGTTCCGCTGCTGGAACCGGCTGTTCGGGCTCTTCCACCTTAGGCGGTTCGGGCTCCTCTTCAACTGGCTCCGGAGGTGGTGGGGGTGGCGGGGTTGCCGTACCCGTAATCAATACTGGAGAAAGCATCAGATCAAGGGGTGAGCCCGCGCGAGTCTTACCTTTAAGGGTAACACTCAGATTCCAGTCACCCAATAACCCCGAGGGGCTGATCTTTGCTTCCCGGGTACCCTGGTCAGGACCTGGTAATAGGATGACTGGCTGCTCTTCACCCGCCGAAGAGACCAAGTTGGCACTCAGCTCCAGACTATCCAGTTCAACAATCTCACCATCGGGGACCAGGCTAAGCAGTAAATCCGTACCACCCTGGAGATCAGGTGTAACCGTCATTACCACTGGATCGGCAAGCTCAAATGTCTGCCGCTGTTCCCTTTGAAAGGTTTTTCCTTGAGCAGTAACAACCAATTCCACTTTTCCTGCCGTAAGGCCCTCACCTACGCTCAGAGTAAAGACTCCGTCACTGGCAGTCGCGTCGGCGTCGTTACCGTCATCGAAGAACGGTCGCTCCTCACCAACACCATTGGCGTCGGAATGACCACTTCGCATATCCACCACATCAAGGAAATCTTTTCGGGTTATCTGTTTTCCCTGATTGGAAAAGCTCACACTCAGCGGCAGATTTTCACCCAGCACAAAACGGCTTGGCAAACTCGTTACCCTCATCTTCAGGTCGGTTACAACGATCACTCGATTGTCTGGATCCATTGCTGCCTGTACACGCCACTCACCCGTTTCCGGCTTATTGATGGTCAACATGTCATACCCAAGATCACGATGCCAACTGACAGATTTTGGTGCACTCTTGGCGTCAAACTGTTTACCCGAAGGTGTGATCACCTGGGTCGGATCGGCACCTTCTTTTCTGAAAATCAGTAGAGTGACTTCTTCAATGCTGCTATCCACCATGAACTTATTATCTTTCAGCGGCACTGTGTCAGGTCGCCCCACTTTTTCGAAAATCCTAAGAAAAATTCGTTGGAGCTGCTCGGCATCATTAACCTGCTCATACCAGCCACCCGTCTCCTTAGCCAGGGTTTGCATTAGCTCATGATCAGCACGCTCTGAAAGCGCAATGGTATGAACTTCCGCATTATGCGCTTTGAGTTTTGGTAGTAGTTCGGCGAGAATTCGTTTTCGAGAAGCGGCGTTTTTCTTAGGGCTCTTGCTAATATCGACCATGCCATCCGTTAACAGGATCAGATGCCGCCGATAGAGTGTTGCAGGCCCTTCCCAGTCAGCACTGGCGCGGCGGATCACATCTTCAATGTTGGTAAACTGACCTGGCGATGCGATCTTTGCTGCTTCAGCACGGGCCTTTCGTTTCCAGCCATCATCAACTTGTCCTAGCGGAATCAACATATTGACGTATTGACCAAAGGTCCAGACGCCTGCCCGGGCATCATCCGGCATCAGACCAACCAGGAGTCGGAGAGCAGGTCTTCGGAGATTTTGCGGATCATTCTTTTGCATGCTGCCGGAGATATCGATCAATATGCGAGCATCCGCCTTGCCCCCTGTCTCTTCGGCAGCCAGTGAAGGATATGCAAAGGCAAGTAGAACGCCAGCTAAAAAACCTCTAAATAGTTTATTGCAGCTTATTTTTATAACCATCACTGGTCTCTCTTATTTAAAGATAGAGGCACGACCTTCCGTCGTTAATACAACCGATTCATGATCAAGTTAACGGCAAATCCACCTCAATACTTTAAGGCTATTGATAAAAAAAGAGCCTCATCTTATTGAAGATAGCGGATTTTTAACTATTTTGCACACCCAAAACCAAGAGATGAAAAAACAAGCCTGGAATGGATGGGTTAATTACAGAAGCGGGTTTAAAGCAGCGAATTCCAGAGGACAATAAAAAAACCTTGAGAAATATATATAGGTGGGCGCTTTATACAACTGTCGTTTGATAGGGTGAACAGCAGCCCTCCGGCTGACTGGCAAACCGTTTATAACTCCATAGATACTGTGCAGGTGCCTGACGAATACACTGCTCAAGCCCCTGATTGAGGGCGGCTGCCGTTACATCAGGATCGTCACTCATAATCCCCTCATGTGCTCTAAACCAGTGTATTTTATAGCCTTTGGCTCTGGGGAGACGCTCCATAAACCAGAAAAGAACAGGTGCTCCGGTCTTTCGTGCCAGCCGGCCAACCAATACCATGGTTAATGCCGGATGACCAAAAAACGGCGCATAAACCCCTCCCTGACGTCCAGCGGCCTTAGGTTGCTGATCAGCCAACAGCGCCATCATCTCACCCTGCCTGAGCGCACTATAGAGTGACTTGACCCCCTGTGGCGTAGCTGGAACCAAGGTAGCGCCCCCCTGACTCCGGCCCTGTTTCAGGAGCGTATCCAAAGCGGCCTGTCTTGGTGGACGATAAATAGCTGTAACCTTCGCGAGCGAAGTCAGATAGTGCAGCCCAACCTCCCAGTTGCCCAGGTGGGGGCCAACGGCAATAATACCCTTACCCGCACTTATTGCCTCATCAAATAATCCCTCACCTTCACCTGGAATCACCCGATCTATCCAGCGGGATGGCTCACTAGCCCAGACAATTGGCATTTCTACCAGTCCTTTAGCCGATTCAATCATTGAATTTTTCAACAAGGCCTCCTGCTGAATATCTGATAGCTCAGGCAGGCAGGTTGCAATATTAATTTTGGCAATCCGACGCTCTTTATTGGGAACTTTATAAGCAAGCCAACCCAAAAAAGCCCCTAACTTCTGCGCAAAAGAGAGTGGCAAACGAGAAAAAAGCGCTAGAATAAAAAGTAATACCTTGTCATACATAAGAATTATTTATAAATACATCAAATTGCCGCTATTATAACCCGGCGCAGAGCATACCGTAATTAAACCAGGAGTAGATCTATGAGCGACGCAGAACCCATTCCACTCAATCCACAACAGGCCTATCAGATGCTGGAGGATGATCCCAGAGCCATCCTAGTGGATATCCGCTCAAGTATGGAGTTTCTTTTTGTCGGTCACGCCAAAGGCGCCGTGCACGTTCCTTGGATTGATGAACCCGACTGGACGGTGAACCCTCACTTTGTCACCGACATCAGAAAACTTGTACTGGGTGGCGCTGTCTGTACCGAGGATGAAGGCTGCTCTCCTGTTGTCCTGATCTGCCGTAGCGGCAAACGCTCACATGAGGCTGGTAAAGCGCTGATCAAGGCTGAATTCAGTCGTGTTTTCCATGTTGACGAAGGCTTTGAAGGTGAGCTCAATGACCACCATCAACGGAGCTCGATAAACGGATGGCGCTTTCAGGGTCTGCCTTGGGAACAGTGCTGAAAAAGAAGAGCGCCCTCACGGGCGCTCACATACATACATAATTTAACCGTTTTTTATCACTGCTGAGGTCCTGTGCCCCAGTTGTTTGAATTTGAATCAGAAGAATTACTGCTTCCACCGAAGAATCCGCTCTCCTTCTTCGGTGGCGCAAAAGAGGAGGCATACATCAACGGATCCGCCTGACGTTGGGAAACCACTTTATTCCCACGCTTGATTTTAGAGGACTTGATGCCTATCGGTTTGGCCAGTGAGTATTTTTCTTTGACGGTGGTCACTTGAAGCTCACCAATCGCCTCATCTTCACCACCCAGGCTGATGCCCGTATCAGGATCGATCATCGCCTCACCGCGATCCATCAGAGTGAGCCTATCACCAACGGAGACCACCCCCTTGCCAAGATTGATATAAACCTTCCCACTTTTTACTTTTATGACCGAACCACTGGCGGCAGCACTGCCAACCTGTTTGACCAAGTCAAAAACACCCTTATTAACTGCAGCAATCACCGCATGACCGATGGGTGTCTTGGCATATTCCGACATAAATCCGCCGATTCCAACACCGCCCGCAAAACCGAGACCACCAAAGTTCAGTCCAGAAGAGGAGAGATCCACCTGTACCTGATCGGTATATATAATCTCACTGGTTTCAGCGTTGATCAGTCTGAAATTCATACCAATAATGGCCTTGCTGGATTTCATTGAAAGTCCACCAAGCAGGGCACCGGCACTACCACCGATTAATCCGCCCAAACCACCACCTTTCTCTTCAACACCGGATTCATAGTTGGTCACCACGGCCTGGAAGAGATATTGAGCACCGAGCACTTTGCCCACTTTGGCGGCAGAGGGTTTGGCTATACGGCCTGAAGCACCCAGATCCTGCTCTTTCAAGGCTTGTCCCAACACCTTGCGCTCAACCATACGGAAACGACCGGTTCGGTGCATCACATCCGTCAGAATGGCCTCGATCCCCTGAACGGGAACACCACTGCTACCCGCGCTGTAGGTCACCGTGCCGCCTGGTCCCATGACATTCACACTGGATGCACTGGATTTATTTTCCACCTCCAACACACCGATGCGTGTCTTATTCCCGGCATATTTTCCCCACTCCACATTAACCAGATACTCAACATCAATCGCATTCACGTCATTAGGGAGCGGTAAACGCTCTCCTTCTTGCGTTACTGAGTAGGCAACAAAATCAGCGTTGGCCACCCCCACCGTTCCCAGCGCAAAAAATGCGCCTGCTAGAATCAAGCCCTTTTTCAAACCCCGCATTCCTTATCCTCCATGTAATTCACAAGCTGAGTGATCATTGTTTAAGCACGCAGTATACAAGAACCGTTAGATTCTCGATGTTCATACAACAAATACGCCCCTAAAACAGACAGTTTTGTGACAAGTGCACGCGCTAATGATTATTTCTCCCATGTTACGCCTTAATTGTAAACCCATTGATCTACTCAGCACCTCATACCCTTACTGCACTTAAAGAACCTAAATCCATCTGACATCGCTATGTGCTGACTAAAAAGTGAGAGAGGAACAACTCAAAAACACCCCATAAGGCGTATATTTGAATGCATGAGAGTGAACACCATTTTCCTACTGGCGTCTGCTATGTATAAGCGCATTTTA
>ATLU01000066.1_pt1 | contig 42747 bp, 41 predicted proteins | sample 178751 | NCBI WGS metagenome assembly ATLU01 (sample SAMN02211837, study PRJNA209200) | bioreactor metagenome | isolation source: day 23 sample from continuous culture bioreactor inoculated with sediment... | place: Germany: Wadden Sea | collected 2011
TGGGGGCGGTTCAATGTGGCCTTCGTCATCGACACCTTTGCCAACCGCATCGTCGGCTGGCGAGCATCGCGGTCCCCGCAGACCCAGTTCGTGCTCGATGCCCTGGAACAGGCACTTTATGAGCACCGGCCGGCTGGCGAACTCATCCATCACAGCGACAGGGGCAGCCAATATGTGTCGATCCGATACACCGAACGCCTGGCCGAAGCCGGGATCGAACCCTCGGTCGGCAGCGTCGGTGACAGCTATGACAACGCCCTGGCAGAAACGATTATCGGGTTGTTCAAGGCAGAGGTCATTCACCGGCTGGGTCCCTGGAAAACCGCCGACGCCGTCGAATGGGAAACCCTCAAATGGGTCGACTGGTTCAACAACCGCCGCCTGCTTCAACCCATCGGGAACATCCCGCCAGCAGAGGCCGAGAAGAAGTTCTATGACCAAAGCAATGAGTTCGATAAAGTCGCGTGAAACGGAGTAATCAGCTTCCGGAAAACCCGGAGCGGTTCAGTTGGGATAGGGGCGCCTTTCTGCGGGCTCACAACCTCGAACATTCGATGAGCAGGCGCGGGAATTGTCACGACAATGCTGTCGCAGAGAGCTTCTTCAACCTGCTCAAACGTGAGCGCATAAGGCGGCGCACATATAAAACCCGCGAACAGGCCTGACAGGACATCTTCGACTATATCGAAATGTTCTATAACCCGAAAACGCAAACATGTCAGAAACGGGATGCTGTCACCCGTCGACTTCGAAAACAGACAGCGCAATGCGAACAAAGAAGGTGTCTAGGAAACTAGGGCCTATTCAGTGATTAGCCTCGGAAGCAGTTGTCGATTGCAATGCACAACCGAGTATCAAAGAAGCTGCTTGTGATGTCTTTTTAGCAAGAGTAGCCCTAGGGTTGTGAGGGCCAATGCAAAAGTGAATACAAAGCTCAGCGAGATATACGTCGGGCTATAAGTTGCATAAATGCCGTCCCTAAGAAGCCCGCTGATATGCATCAACGGATTGTACCATAGGATTTTTTGCGCTCCTGGGGGCAAGACATCATAGGTGAAAAACACACCGGATGCGAGGAACAGCGGTCGAGTAATAATGGACCAAAGATTCTTCCAAATTGGCCACATCCCATACAGGAAGCAATTTATTGATCCAACAGAAAATCCCAAAATGCCAGAAAGAGCCAGCGCGCCAACAGTTTTACCAACATCGATAGAAGTGCGTGTGTCTTGGGATAAAAGAGATCCCCCTAAGATGACAAATACAATGATGGCCCCGGTTGTGGCATTCAGAGCAAATCTTGCCATAAGAGCGTCCACCCACAAAACGCTTGGGTACCGAAGCAATGGACGTGAAAACGCGATAGCTTGTGCAACTGTATTGCTGGTTGTTTGATATAGCATAAACGGGAGGTAACCGGTTGCATAATAAAGGAAGAAATCTGTCCCAAGCGCGGGCGCTCTTACCACAAATGAAAAGGCAACGGACAAAACCAGAATTGCGCCAATGGGTTCAAGTATCGCCCAGACGTAGCCGCCGGGGGTGCGGCCATAACGGCTCGACATTTCGCGCAATATCAGAGCTACGACAGTTCGCAGTGTTGCGTAACGCCGGGTTAGTTTAGGGGTTGATTGTGATAAGCTGTCGCTTGGAAACATCTGAGTCACGATCTGCGTCCTTCGACTGGTAACTGTCGGTATTAGTCTGTAAAAAACATACATAACAGCAATCAATACGAAACGGGTACTATAAAACTCGGTGATTTCAAATGAGGCAACAGTGATGAGTGAAAAAGCAACAGCAACACAAGCTGTTTGGAGAAAGCGCCACGGTGCTTTGGTTGGTAGTGCTTTGATTCTTGTGGTGCTTCCCGTTGCACTTGTTGCTGGTTATCTTTGGGTGATCGCCACGCCGCAGTTCGCATCCACCGCTGGCTTTACTGTTCGCCAGGAGGAGGGCGCGTCTGCAGGAGATTTTGCCGGAGGCCTTGCTAAGTTTGTTGGCGGTGGGTCGGCAGGAGGCGATGCTGACATCCTTTATGAGTTCATTCAAAGCCAGCAAATTGTGAAACGCGTCGACGAACGCCTAGACTTGAAGCGGATGTTTGCGTCTACGGGGCGATTTGATCCGCTTTACTCTTTGTCAACTGATGCAACGATTGAAGAAATGCTGTCGTATTGGCGTCGCGCTGTACGCATTTCGTATGATCAAAATACTGGGTTGATTGAGTTGCTCACGCTTGCATTCACGCCCGAGGATGCAAAACGGCTTTCCCAAACAGTTATTGAAGAGGGTGAGTTGATGATCAACGAACTCAATCAAGCTGCCCGAGAGGATTTTACTAAGTTTGCAGAAATCGAGTTGCGGGCTTCGGAAGACCGTTTGCGCACCGCCCGTCGTGATTTGATGGAGTACCGCAGTCGAACCCATATTGTGGATCCATTGATTGATCTGCAAGGGCGCATGGGCGTGCTGAGTGGGCTTCAAGCACAGCTGACAGACGCAATTATCGAATATGACCTATTGTTAGGGACGGCGGCAGAGAGTGACCCCAGACTAAAACAAGCAAAGGGGCGTATTGATGTCATTCGAGATCGGATCGTCTTGGAACGCGAAGATCTGGTCAAGGGGCGCAGTAATGGTCAGTTAGAAAACTACCCTGTTCTTATTTCCGAATTTGAGGAATTGGCAATCAATCAAAGGTTCGCAGAGCAATCCTATACAGCAGCATTGTCAGCGTTGGATGTTTCACGTTCAGAGGCCAATCGCCAAACGCGTTATTTGGCAACATATGTTAAGCCAACCATTGCTCAAAGCGCAGAATATCCTAAAAAGCTATCGATTTTGGGATTGACGGCGCTTTTTATGACGCTGATTTGGGCGATTGCTGCGTTGGTGTATTATAGCTTGCGCGATCGCCGGTAACAGGACACTTCCATGGTACGATTGGAACATCTTTGCAAAGCATTTTGGATCGGAAAGGGAAAAAAGGTTGTGGCCGACAACCTGGACCTTACGTTCCCAAGCGGCGTTTCGGTTGCCTTACTTGGGGCTAACGGTGCTGGAAAATCCACGCTGCTGCAAATGATTGCGGGTAGTATTTTGCCCGATTCAGGACGTGTCGTTTCATCTGGTACAATTTCGTGGCCAGTTGGCTTTGGCGGGAGTTTCCATGCTGACCTGACGGGCCTTCAAAACACTAGATTTGTTGGGCGTATTTATGGTGTCGACACCGACGAACTTGTTGAGTTTGTGGAAGACTTCGCAGAGCTTGGAGGCCACTTTCGTATGCCAATTCGTTCATACTCTTCAGGTATGAAGTCGCGTCTGGCCTTTGGGATATCGATGGGAATCCGTTTTGATACCTACCTTGTGGATGAGGTGACGGCCGTTGGAGACGCGAGATTCAAACGTAAGAGCAAGGCAGTATTCAAAGAGCGTATGAAAAAAAGCGGGGCATTCCTTGTCAGCCACAGCATGAGCCAAATTCGGGAATACTGCGATGTTGGCTGCGTGTTGGATAACGGAAAGTTAAAATATTTCAAAGATTTGGATAAGGCGATCTGCCATCATCAGGAACTGATGAAGTAAGGGGTTATCATGGGGTTGGTGTGTTAGTGCCCGCCCCTTGGGTTTGATTTATTCTGTTATGGAGGCGTTAAAAAAGGATGCATCGAATGACTAACGACCTTACAGCACTAATTGTCATCGACGTGCAAAACGATTTTTGCCCAGGTGGATCCCTTGAAGTCCCTGGTGGAGACGAAATAGTTTTGCCAATTAATCGATTGTTGGCGAGATACCCTGTCAAAGTCTTTACGCAGGACTGGCATCCAGCTGGGCATAGTTCGTTCGCAAGTTCTTATACAGATAAAGGGGTATTTGAAGAGGTTGACTTGTTCTACGGCAGGCAAACCCTGTGGCCCAACCATTGCGTTCAAGGCAGCAATGGGGCTGATTTTCACCCAAGCTTGGATGTTCAGTCAGCTGATCTCATACTTCGAAAGGGCTTTCGGCCCCAGATCGACAGCTATTCCGCATTTTTTGAGAATGACCGGAAGACACCGACGGGTTTGAATGGCTATTTACGTACCCGTAAGGTTCAAAAACTAACGTTAGTAGGATTGGCCACTGACTTCTGTGTAGCGTCTTCAGCAATCGATGGAGCAAACTTGGGTTTTGACGTTACGGTCGATACGTCTTTGTGCCGTGCAATAAATCTAGATGGCTCGTTAGAATTGATGGTGTCGCGCATGGCGAAAGCTGGCGTTTCAGTTGTCTAAAGTTCACGTTGCCATGTCTAAACAATCAGTTTGTTCTAAAGTATAAAACTCGGAATACAGGATGGCCGAAATGGTTGATATCGCAACGCGTGTGTATAATCAAAATTGGAAAATTGATCCGATTATTCGATCACTGATTGATACCGACTTTTATAAACTTTTAATGTGCCAATCGGTGTTTCGAAATAGACGCGACACCAAGGTCAGCTTTAGCCTCATCAACCGATCCAAGCATATTCCTTTGGCCCAGTTAATAGACGAAACAGAGCTACGTGAGCAGCTAGACCATATTAGATCTTTGTCTTTGTCGCGCGGCGAAAGCACCTGGCTGCGCGGAAACACATTTTACAGCAAACGACAAATGTTTCGTCCTGATTTCATGGAGTGGTTTGAGAATCTACAGCTGCCCCCATACCATTTGGAACGAGTCGGTGATCAATTCGAACTAACATTTGAGGGATCTTGGCCTGAGGTAATGCTTTGGGAAGTCCCCGTGCTTTCAGTTTTGATGGAGTTGAGGTCCCGGTCGGTCCTTCGTGGTATGGGAAAGTTTGAGTTACAAGTGCTTTATGCGCGCGCTATGACGCAAGCTTGGGAGAAAATCGAACGGCTTCGTGGGCTTGAGGGCCTAAGACTGGCTGATTTTGGAACCCGTCGGCGGCACTCGTTTTTGTGGCAAGATTGGAGTGTCCAAGCCATGATCGAAGGCTTGGGAGAAAATTTCGTCGGAACATCAAATTGTAGAATTGCGATGAAGCGTGATATTGAAGCGATCGGAACAAACGCACACGAGTTGCCGATGGTTTATGCTGCGTTGGCAAAGACTGACGAAGCATTGCGCCAAGCTCCATATGACGTTCTTGCCGATTGGCATGAAGAGCACGACGGTAATCTGCGGATCATTTTGCCAGATACATACGGGACAAAAGGATTTTTGGAGCACGCCCCTGATTGGTTGGCAAGTTGGACAGGTATCCGAATTGATAGCGGGGATCCGGTTGAAAACGCAGAAATTGCCCTTGATTGGTGGGCGTCGCGCGGTGAGGATCCAAATGAGAAAATGATTATTTTCTCTGATGGCCTGGATATGGATAAGATATTTGAATTGCACAGGAAATTCTCAAACCGCACCCGGGTTAGCTTTGGATGGGGAACACTGTTGACCAACGATTTCAGAGGACTAGTACCTAATGATAGTTTGGCGCCCTTTTCGTTGGTGTGTAAAGCTGTGTCGGCGAATGGAAATCCAACGGTGAAACTCTCTGACAATCCGAGGAAAGCTATGGGATCAAATGCTGAGATCGACCGATATCGTCGTGTGTTTGAGGTTGGTGGCCAAAAAGAGATGGAAGTGATCGTTTAATATTAACAAAAGAGACGTAGAAAAGATCTCGATGCCCAAACGGCTCTCTCGGTGTATCGTCTTATTGCGTCGCCCCCCGCCTCATTGCGGGGCACAGCCCAACCCATCGACGCAAAGCGGCGGATCATGATGAACATTGGTAACAGCTCTTCCGCCTCGTCGGAAAATGCGCGCAATTCGCGGTAGCCTTTGATGGCGGCGGCTTGGATCTCGGCGGCAGCGGGTTCGCGCTCATTCTGGGTCATCATCACCGCAAGGTCATAAAGGCGAAAGCCAAAGCCCGCATCATCAAAGTCGATCAAGGTGATCGCGCCGTCGTTGATGAACACATTTTCGCGTAAGGCATCGGCGTGGATCAGGCCAAAATCAGCGCCGTTTTCCATGTAAGCCTGCACCCGGTCATGGGCCACGGCACGGGCGCGGTTGATAAGCGCGCGTTCTTCGGCATTCAGCGCCGGACACTCCCAAAACCGTCCCCAAAATGGGGTCTCGCCCAACAGCCCTTCAAGATCCCAACGGTGCCGGGTGAATCCTTCGGGCAGGGTCAGCGTGTCGGTGATATTGTGCAGCCGGGCCAGTTCGCGCCCCAGCTTGTGATAGATTGAAATCTGTTCCGCAACCGGCATCTCAAACGGCACATCGCCATCGCCAATTGGGGCACCTTCGACCCAAGTGACAACCGTCGCCAGACGTCCGGATGACAGCGTGACTACGGTGCTGTCATCCTTTGCGGGCAGGGGGGCGGGCACGTCCATTCCGGCGTCTGACAGGCCCGCCATCCAGATCAGTTCAGACCGGATTTCTGCCTTTGTCATGTAACCCGGTCGGTGCAGACGCAAGGCGGCGCGTGCGCCACCTATCTTGACCTCATGCACCTGATTTTCGCGATCCTTGATCATGCGAATATGCTGGGCACCCCATGCCGTCAGCGCCTCTTTGAGCTCGGTCATGCGGGCATATCCTTTAGAACAGACGCCAAGGTTTCCACAAGGAAATCAGCCTGTTCGCGGTTAAAACACATCGGCGGGCGGATTTTGATCGCGTGATACTCGCGCCCCATGGAATGCAGCAAAACACCCCGATTGCGCATTTCTTCCACCACCTGCGCGCTGAAATCAGCGGCGGGGATCACGGTGCCTTCATGCGTGAATTCCATGCCCAAAAACATGCCCGACCCGCGCACATCGGCAATCATCGGATGGTCGATCTGGTGCATCAGATTAAGCGCGTAGTCGCCGGTGTCGCGGGCGTTTTCCACCAGCTTTTCATCCTCTAGCACATCCAGCACGGCATTGGCGGCGGCGGCGGAAACAGGGTTGCCGCCGAAGGTGTTGAAATAGCCAAAAGCATTGCGAAACTCGGCAAGAATTTCGGGCCGCGCGACCACGCCCGCCACCGGATGACCGTTGCCCATTGGCTTGCCCATTGTCACAATATCAGGCACCAGACCAATGCGTTCATGGCCCCAGAAATCATGGCCGGTGCGGCCAAATCCCGGCTGCACTTCGTCCGCAATGATCACGCCGCCGGCCCGTTTGACCACAGCGACTGTGGGATCAAGAAACCCTTTGGGCAGGGTGGGGCAGCCTTCGTTGGCGAAAAACGGATCGAGGATCAGCGCGGAAAAGCCGTGGCCTGCGGCCTCAAGTTCATCAATGGCCGCTTGCACCCCGTCGGCAAACGCCTGCGCGTGGGTGTCATGTGATCCGCCCAGCGGGCGCACACTGTCGGGCGCGGGCACTTTTTTCACCCAATCCACATGCCCCCCGATCGGCGTTTTCTTGGCAGACAGATGTGAGACCAGATCGGTGTTGCCGTGATAGGTGTTGTCGGTGCCGATGATGCCGATTTTGCCGGTGACCGCGCGCGCCATCCGCAGGGCGATGTCGTTGGCCTCGGACCCGGTGCAGACCATAATCATGGCGGATAGGTCGTGACGCATGGTGGCGGTCAGACGGTCGGCGTAATCCAAAATCCCTTCGTGCAAATAGCGCGTATGAGTGTTCAGGGTCAGCGCCTGATTGGTGATCGCCTCGACCACTTTTGGATGGGCATGGCCGACGTGCGGGACGTTGTTGTAACAATCCAAAAGCCGGTTGCCGTCGGCGTCCCAGACCCACGCCCCTTGGCCTTTTACCAGATGCACGGGATCTTGATAAAAGGTGGTCATATTGGGTCCAAGAAGACGCTCACGACGGGCAAGGATGGCGGGAATATCTGACATTAGTCCTCCTGAACGCGGCCACGCAGGGATTTCACCTGCCCGCGTTTGGTTTTGGTCTCTAAACGGCGTTTTTTCGACCCCAGCGTGGGGCGTGTGGCGATGCGGCGTTTGGGGGCGATCAGCGCTTTGCGGATCATTTCGGCCAGCCGTTCGGCGGCAATTTCGCGGTTGCGGGCTTGCGATCTTGTGTCTTCGACGCGGATGAGAATGGCCCCTTCGAGGGTCCATTTTCGCCCGGCGACGCGGCGCAATCGGTTTTTTACGGCTTGGGTCAGGGCAGGGCTGCGCGCGGCCTCGAACCGCAATTCAACCGCGGTTGAGACCTTGTTGACGTTTTGCCCACCGGGACCGGAGGAGCGTGAAAAGCTTTCGCTCAACTCCCAGTCTTGCAGGGTAATATCGTCGTTTACGCGGATCATTGGCGCACCCTAGCGGATTGGATCCAAAATGGAAGCCCGAATGGGGCGTCCTTTGCGTGTCGATACAATAAATGCGGCGGAGCCATTTGACTTGGGGACCGCGACGGATGTGTGGTTTCCTAGAAAACTAGAAAACTAGAAAACTAGAAAACTAGAAAACTAGAAAACTAGAAAACTAGAAAACTAGAAAACTAGAAAACTAGTTTTCTGGTATTTGGCCGCCTTGATCGTGCAGCAAAAAGGGCCGCCCGCTTTGGGACGACCCTTCGAGATTTGGGAGGCGTGGTCGGTTAGTCGGTTGCCCGAATTTTCAGGCGTCCGTCAATTCAGACCCACAACACCACCGGGGGCTGCCCCGGAAGCGCGCGACCTAAGCTGTCTCGACACCCCGCTCCATAGTATCTCTGGACATGGACACCTCCTTTCTCAATGTTGCTATACAAGGATGGTGACACATATCTGGTGTATGTCAAACATTTTTACGCAACACTTGGTGAAAGTTTTGTGACCAGAACCCGGAACGGGATCAGGGCAATGAGAGCAAGCGTGAGTTTGGCCATCCAATCAGCCACCGCCAAAGACACCCACAACGGGGCCTCTGGACCCATGCCAAGCAGGGGCAAAACTTCGCCCGCCCAGCTGACATCATTGGCCGGTTCAAGGAAGGTCAGGGCGCCGGAGAACGCGATCGTAAAGAACAATACGGTGTCCACCGAGCTGCCCACCAAGGTCGACACAACCGGTGCGCGCCACCATTTTCCCGCCCGCAGGCGATCAAAGATGGACACGTCCAAAAGCTGTGCAATCAGGAAGGCTGTGCCCGACCCAATGGCGATACGCAGGGTCACAAGCGGGCCAAACTCGCCGATGATTTGCGTGCCGATGAACGAGCAGATTACGCCCACGACAAACCCCGCAAAGACAACTTTGCGCGCCGGGCCCGCGCCGTAAACGCGGTTCATCACATCGGTGACGAGAAAAGCGATGGGATAGGTGAAGGCGCCCCAGGTGAGCCATGAGCCCAGCAAGTATTGCACCAGAATGTTTGAAGCCACCACAACGGCGGCCATGGCGAGAACGCCAGGAAGAAGTTTGGTCATTTATTTGATCCGTTTTATCAAGGTCGCGGAGACTTGGCCTCTCGGGATTGAGAAGCAGGGCGGACATAGCCGGGTTTTTTTGGCAAATCAAGCCCTGAGATTGGTGTTTGGGTCAAGCCCGCTTAGCTTTGCGGCGCGTCATGCACCACATATTCCACCAGTTCGGTCACCTGAAAGAACTGGAAATTGTCGTCCGACACCATGGTCAGACGGATCCGACCCTGATCGTCCCGCCACGCGGCGATACCTTCCAGATTGTCATGCACGCCAAGGCCAGAGCGAAACAGCTCCACCTCATTTGTGGGGCCATTCGGGCCAAGATCAAAGCGGCGCACGCGGCTGGTGAAGCCAAGGATCCCGGCCAGATGACGTTCCAACACATAAAGCCGCCCGTCCGGGCCAACATCTGCGCCCACCGGCAAATAGGGGCCGGTGCGGGGGATCGAATGGGATTTGTCCCATTTTTCAGCCCCTTGGCGCAGGCGATAAATCGGCAGCCTTGAACTGCTGTTGCTGCGTTCCGGGATGATGATCAGCGTGCCTTCCGCATCAATGGCCAATGCCTCAAGGGAAGAGTTGTTTTGCATTTCGGCAAAATCAGGATGCTTGGGCAAGTTGCGCGAGGCCAGCCCCAAAACGTCATAGGCTTGCACGCGGTGTTTGGCTTCAAAGCTGACATAGGCCTGCCCATCGGGGCCGATTGCCAAGCCTTCGCTGTCGTTGAAAAACTTGGGCAGCTTGTTGCCCTTGTCGGTGCGCAAACTGGTGGGCGGGATGTGTTCAATTCCAGTGATCTCGCCACCTTCGCCGCGGGTGATTTGCCCGGTGACAAAATAGCCTTTGTCCGTGATTGCGGTGAAATCGCGCCCATTTGTGCCGATCTCGATTCCAGAGAACCCACCAAACTGCTCGCCCTCGCCCCGCCAGCGAAACGACTGCAGGAAATCGGCGTTTTCCACCGATTGGGCCTCGCTCCAGGCGGTCAAAAAGACCAGCGCCGAGGCTATTGTGAGGACAGAACCGATCCGCATTGGTTTGGAAGATCCGACAAAGTTAAAGGGCCACGCGGCTTGCGCGGTTTGGGATTTTTCGGGGCCGGCTTGGGCGGGGGCGGATACAGAATGTCCTTTACCCATTTTTCGGCATCCGCGCAGCCGTCACCTGCGGGTGGAGCGGCCTGATTGGTGCAGCCTTTTGCCCCTTTAGGGCAATTCAGGCGGACATGGAAATGATAGTGATGCCCCCACCAAGGCCGGATTTTCCGCAACCATTTCCGGTCGCCTTTTTCATCGTTACACATCTGCACTTTTGCGCCCGGAAAGACGAAAATCCGCGCCACGCGCGGGTCTTTGGCGGCGGCTTTCAGGATATTGTGATGCGCACGGGTCCAGCTGTTGTTCACATAGGCCCCATTGGCGCGGCGCATCGAGATCGAGGAAATCCCTTCGCGCTCCGCAGCACTTAGGTTCAGGCGTTTGGGGGGCAACATCCAGATGTCAGCGTCCAGCCCAATTTGATGCGAGCGGTGCCCCGACAGCATTGGCCCGCCACGCGGCTGGCTCATGTCACCGACATAAAGCCCTTTCCAGCCCTTTTGCTTGGCGGCTTTGCGCGACAGATCCTGCACGAAATCAACCAGTTCAGGATGGCCCCAATTGCGGTTGCGCGACAGGCGCATGGCTTGCCATGTGTCACCGGTTTGCGGCAATTGCACGGCCCCCGCAACACAGCCTTTGGCGTAGGATCCAATCGGCGCGGCGTGCTGGGCCGACCCTTGTTGGGCTGCACCAAAATACTCTTTCGCGGGGCGTTCCGCCAGCGCCGGTGGGGTCAGCGAAATCATCAAGCCCAACGCAGCAACCAATGTTCTGATCATAAATGCATCCTCTTAATGTTCCCCATCAGGTTTAACCCAGACCAGCAGGATAAGTCCCACGGCAAAAAGCCCGATCAGCGGAGAAACGCCCAGACGGGCGCTGCCGGTGAGGGCCGTGACCAACCCAATCAGCGTTGGGGCCATAAAGGCGGTAGCGCGACCAGATAGGCCATAAAGGCCAAAGCTTTCCGCAGGCGCGTCAAGGTCGGCGTGGCGTACCATCATGCTGCGGCTGGCCGATTGCAGGGTGCCGCCCATACCGCCGATCAGGATGCCGCAGCTGAAAAAGATAATGTCGGGCAGGTTGGAGCCTGCGGCAAGAGCGATGCCAAACACCGCCTCACGGGTCATGTTCACCACCACAAGACAGACAAACATCAAGACAATAATTGATCCGATAATCACTGGTTTTGGGCCGCGTTTGCTGTCGACGCCGCCACCAAGCCAGCTGAAAAGTGCCGCGGCGATGCCCGAGATGATACCAAAGACGCCGATCAGAACAATCGGCCAGTTCAGCACCAGACCCGCATAAACACCGCCAAATCCGTAAAGCCCGTTCAGGGCGTCGCGGTAAAACATCGAACTGCCAAGGTAAGCGGCCAGGCTTCGTTTGTGGCGCAGGCTTTTGATCGAGCGGGCCAAGATGGCCATCGCGCCGGAAAAGCTGTGCTTGGCGCCCGTCTTGGGCCCGTCTTTCACCCAAAGCGCATAGGGGATCATGAAAATCGCAAACCAGACCGCCACAAAAGGGCCAACAAATCGTGTGCCTTCGCGCGCCTCTGCATCAAGAATGCCCAAGCCGGGTGTAAGGCCGACCAGTGTTTTTCCGTTTGGCTGTTCGACAAACAATGCCAGCATGATCGCCAGCGCCACCAACCCGCCGACATAGCCAAAGGCAAAGCCAGATCCAGAGATCTGTCCCACTTCGTCTTTATCGGCCAGGGTGGGCAATTGCGAGTTGGTAAAGACCAGCGCGAATTCTGCGCCGACAAAGCCAACGCCAAAGGCAAAGAGCATCTGCCAGATGTTTGACCCATCCGGAAGCGTCCACCACAGGGAATAGGCACCGGCGAAACACAGGATGCCAAAGCCCGCGACCCAAGGGCGCACGCGCCCGGCGGTGTCGGCCAATGCCCCCATAATCGGCGCACCAAATCCGACGATCAGCCCGGCGATGGCCAAGCCCCAGGACCAAACGCTTTGCGCGCGGGCGTCGGCCGTCAGTTCATCCAGCCCGGTCGACATGAAATGCGTCGCGGCCACCGAGGCAAAATAGGGCCCGAAGATAAAGGTCAGAAGCAGCGTATGATACGGCTGGCTGGCCCAATCAAACCAATACCATCCCCAAATACGCTTGCGTGCGGAAATCTCTGCCATTTGCTGCCCCTATTCGCGCCTGTTTGAGCCGATCAAACAGGGTTTGCGTGTTGGGGGCAAGACTGCAAGTGGCCTGTGGCGGATGTGGGGGGCTATGCGGCGTCGGGTTTGGGCTGTTCCGAAGTGTTTTCGACAGGCATTTCCGGCGGCCAAGGGCGTTCGGCGTCGGCGTCAATCCACGCTTGCACCCAGCGGGGCAGCTCTGGTGCATCCCCCGTGAAACCCATCACCGCGATCACTTCGGCGGACGGCACAATGCCGCGCCGCCCGGTCACGGCAGATCGGTAAACGATCTGATTGGCGCATTCGCCGCCCAGCCACATGCTTTGTTCCACATAGAAAAACCGCGCGTCCCAACCGACAAGGCGCGAACGTGTTTCAAACTTTGCCATCATACGGATGCGCTTGCGATAGCGTACAGAGGCGCCCGCCATCGTCAGCCCCCAGCGTTTTTCCAACAGCACTTTGGTCAAGCCCGTGCGCCCCGCCAGCGGGATCCGCCCCAGATCATAAAGGGTCAGCGTGCGGCCATTGTTCAGCTCGCGCCACAGATCCAAATCCCACGGCCAGCAGATATGATGGCTGACATGCACGCCGGTGATGGGCAGCGGCTTGGCCTTTGCATTGATGGCCAGCTCTTTGAACATACGGATAAAGGGATACATGGCGCGCTCCTGTCAAAAAATCCCCCTTGCCGCGTGGGGCGCGCGTCGTCAACCAAGACCGCGCGTCACTCTTGCCCTTTTGCCCCGCTGTCCCTAGATGGGATGCAGACCATGAAAAGGAGCCACCATGCTGTCGTTGATCCAGATCCTGCTGATGATTGTTTCCATCGTTTGGTATGTCGTGATTGCCCATGTTGTCATGTCATGGCTGATCAACTTTCAGGTGCTCAATCTGCGTCAACAATTGGTGGCGCAAATCTGGTATGGGCTCGAGCGTCTTTTGGGGCCAATTTACTCTCGTATCCGGTCGTTCCTGCCGCCAATGGGGGGCTTGGACCTTGCGCCGCTGGTGTTGTTGCTGGGGCTGATGGCGATCCGCATTGTGCTGATCAACAACGCCTCAAGTTTCTACTAACCTCGCGTTAAATGCTTGTCGCGCGCGGCCCCGCATGAGATTGTAGCTGAAACAAAACGAGCAGCTGCCAAACATGCCCCGCGACATGGACCTTTTGAAATCCGTTTTTGGGTTTGATGACTTTCGACCTGGTCAGGCCGAGATCGTTGATGCTGTGATTGCGGGCGAAAACACCCTTGCGATCATGCCGACGGGCGGCGGGAAATCCCTTTGTTTTCAACTGCCTGCGCTGGTGCGGGATGGTGTGACGGTGGTGATTTCACCGCTGATCGCCCTGATGCGCGACCAGGTGCGCGCGCTGCAAGCGGCGGGGGTTGAGGCCGGCGCGCTGACCTCTGGCAACACCGAAGAGGAAAACAACGCCGTCTTTGATGCGCTGGGCGAGGGGCGGCTGAAGCTTTTGTATATGGCACCCGAACGGCTGGCCTCTGGCGGGACATTTAACCTGTTGAAACGGGTCGGGACGTCGTTGATTGCGGTGGATGAAGCGCATTGCGTCAGCCAATGGGGCCATGATTTCCGCCCAGATTATTTACGCATTGGCGAATTGCGACGTGCGCTGAACGTGCCGCTTGCCGCCTTTACCGCCACGGCGGACGAAGAAACCCGCGAAGAGATCGTTGAAAAGCTGTTTGCAGGCGAGGCGCCGCGTTCGTTCCTGCGCGGATTTGATCGGCCCAATATTCACCTCGCCTTTGCGGTGAAAGACAGCCCGCGCGCGCAAATCCTTGATTTCGCAGATGCGCGCCGGGGGCAATCGGGTATCGTTTATACTGCCACCCGCGCGCGCACCGAAACGCTGGCCAAGGCGTTGCGCGAAGCGGGGCATAGTGCGGTGCATTACCACGGCGGGATGCAGGCCGAAGATCGCCGCGATGTGGAACGTCAGTTTCAACAAGAAGATGGGTTGATTGTTGTGGCCACCATTGCTTTTGGCATGGGCATCGACAAGCCGGACATCCGCTGGGTCGCGCATTCCGACCTGCCGAAATCCATTGAATCCTATTATCAGGAAATTGGCCGCGCTGGGCGCGATGGGGCGCCCGCCGAAACGCTGACCCTGTTTGGTCCGGATGACATTCGCCTGCGACGCTCGCAAATTGATGAAGGGTTGGCGCCAGCCGAACGGCGCGGTGCGGATCACGGGCGGTTGAATGCTCTGCTGGGGTTGGCCGAGGCGCATGGCTGTCGTCGCCAACAGCTTTTGGCCTATTTTGGCGAGGCGTCAGAGCCTTGCGGAAACTGTGACCTTTGTGATCGCCCGCCGGAGCTGTTTGATGGGACTGTCGACGTGATGAAGGCCCTGTCGGCGATTTTGCGCACGGATGAACGGTTTGGCTCGGGTCATTTGATCGACATTTTGCGTGGAAATAAGACTGAGAAAATGCGTGAACGGGGCCATGATGCGCTGCCCACCTTTGGGGTTGGGCGCGACCATGACAAACGCATGTGGCAGGCAATTTTCCGGCAAATCCTTGGGCTAGATTTGGTGCGGCCAGATCCTGAACGCCACGGGGCGCTGCGCATCACGGCCAAGGCGCATCCGGTCCTGCGCGGTGAGGCAGAGGTGCAACTGCGGCGTGACACATTGAAAGCGACACGTCGCCCCGCCGCCAAGATGATGGTGTCAGAAGAGGATGCGCCACTGCTGTCTGCGCTTAAGGCGAAACGCCGTGCGTTGGCAGAGGCCGCCCGCGCACCCGCCTATGTTGTGTTTACCGACAAAACCTTGATTGAAATGGCAGAACGTCGCCCGATGACGCTGGATGATATGGCGCGTATTGGCGGGGTTGGGGCCAAGAAACTAGAGACCTATGGCCAAGCGTTTCTTGAGGTGATTGCGGGGGATGCACCAGATCTGCACCCGGTGCGTCGCAAGCTTGCGGGCCGTGCCACCGGCGGGCTTTACGATCAATTGCAAGCCGCCGCGACTGAGCTTTTGCGCGGCGAAGATGGCACCGGAAAATACCTGACCCTGACGCCCGGCACCTTGCGCCAAATTGCGGAACGCAAACCCATGTCCACCGGCGATCTTGCGCGATTGTCCGGCATGACCGATGCAAAGGCCGACCGTTTTGGCCCCGCTTTTTTTGAAATCTTGATGGAGGCCGAGTGATGTTGGTGGCTGTATCCCCCGCGAAACGATTGGATGAAACGGAAGCGCGCCGCGCGGGTGGTAGCTCGCCGGTGTATCTGAAACAGGCTCAGGAGTTGGCAAAAACGGCGGGCGCTTTGACCGGGGGCGAGCTTGAAAAGCTCATGCATATTTCACCCAATCTGGCGGCGTTGAATGTGGACCGGTTTGCGGCTTTTGGATCTGGTCAGGGTGAGAAACCGGCGATTGAGATGTTTGCGGGGGACACTTACGCGGGGCTTGATGCGGTGAGCCTGGGCGAGGATGACATGCGGTATGCGCAGGACCATCTTTGCATTTTGTCGGGCCTTTATGGCCTGTTGCGCCCCTTGGATCATATCGCCCCGCACCGTTTGGAAATGGGGTCTCGATTGGCCAATGCTCGCGGCAAGAACCTCTATGAGTTTTGGGGCAACCAAGTTGCCGAGGCGCTGAATGAACGCGCCAAATCAGCGGGGACCGAGGTTTTGGTAAATTGTGCGTCGGTTGAGTATTTCGCCGCCGCAGATCGGGTCACATTGGGGCTTCGGGTGATTACGCCAAGCTTTTATGAGATGAAAAACGGTGCGCCAAAAATCGTTTCATTTTTTGCCAAAAAGGCGCGTGGCTCAATGGCGCGGTTTATGATTGAGCGGCGCTTGACCGACCCGGAAGACCTGAAGGATTTTGACCTTGGCGGTTATCGCCATCAACCCCAAATGAGTGATGGCGATCAACTGGTGTTTCTGCGCGACGCAGAGGGTTAGTCTTCGGGGATGGGATCGCGGGCTTTGTTTGGGCGTGAGGCCGCAATTTCAGCCAAAATTGCGTCTTTTTTCAGCGGCTTGGTTAAATGTTTATCCAATCCATGTGATAGGATTTCTTCTGCATCTCCGGTCATCGCATGGGCGGTGAGGGCAACAATTTTGGTGCGCTCCAAACCTTGCTCCTGCTCCAAGGCACGAATGCATTGGGTCGCTTCTTTTCCATCCACGTCGGGCATGGAGATATCCATGAAGATGATGTCAGGGTTGAAGGATTGAAACAGCTCCACCGCTTCGCGGCCATTGTTGGCAAACTTCAGATCGATATCCAGGGCTTTCACCAATTTTGAAAAGACCAATTGGTTGGTGCGGTTGTCCTCTGCCGCCAAAACGCGCATCGTGCGTTGTTCGCTCGGGGGCGTGTCGCACGCCGCGGTAGTTGGTGCGTTTGAGGTGTCGGCGAAGATGTTTTCTGTTGTGGTGTCCTCTGCCGGTGTGTGGGTGAGGTCAAATCGTTCGTCGGGGCGGCAATAAGATCGGCGACGGCCTCGGCTGCGCTGTCTTTTGCGGAGAGATTAATACCCGCGTCTGGAAAAAGCGGTGCAACCGGGGCATCTATTTTTTCAAGGGTTTGAAAGAGTTCTTTTCGTAGAATTGGTGTGCTTAGAACGCTGTCGACCTTATCGATCAAAGTGCTGGTGCGGGCGCCTGATGTGATGGGGGCGTTGAGCAGGATTATCTTGGCAGAAGAGCGGCTGGCGTGGATCTGATCCACCAGCATTTGCGCAGCGTTTTTGGGCAGGTCTTCCTGAACAAAGACAACCTGATGCGGCTCTGGGGTGGCCGGCATATGGCTGGGGTCTGGAAGATGGGTGACGGTCAGACCCAACGCGAGCAGGCTTTTTTCCAGGATTGCCTGATGCAGGCCATCTTGCATCACCAGTAGAGCGTGGCGCAGGCCCAAAGGCAGTTTTGGGATATTCACGGTTTCTTCGACGGGCAGGGTGACATGCAGGCCAAAGCAAGAGCCAACGCCCTCTTCGCTTTCCACCCAAATCTCGCCCTCCATCAGATCAATAAGTTGGCGGGTGATCGCAAGCCCAAGGCCGGTGCCATCAAATTTGCGATTGCGCTCGTCCTCCACCTGATTGAATTCACCAAAAATATGATCCTGCATATCGGCGGGGATGCCAATACCGCTGTCCTCGACGGTGATGTGGATCTTTTGCTTTGCGCCATCTTCGACCGGCAAGCCCAAGACACGCACCAGAACGTGACCTTTGGTTGTGAATTTGACCGCATTGCCCAAAAGATTGGTCAGGATCTGCCCGATGCGCACGGGGTCGCCCTTGAGCTTGGTTGGCATGAAAATGTCAAAGTCGACGGAGAGTTGCAGCCCTTTTTCCTGAACAGAAGGTTTCAGAAGCGTGACCACGTCGTGAATTTTACGTTCGAGATCAAAGCTCTCTGGATGTAAGGTCAGTTTTGAAGCTTCGATTTTGGAGTAATCCAAGACGTCGTTGATGATGGTCAAAAGGGCCTCGCCGGACTTTTTGATCGTCTCGACATAAAGCATCTGCTCATCTTCCAGATCGCCCTCTGCCATCAGTTCGGCAATGGCGACCACGCCGTTCATCGGGGTGCGGATTTCATGGCTCATATTGGCGAGGAAAGCGGATTTGGCGCGGCTGGCGGCTTCGGCCTTAGACCGCGCTTCCTTCAGTTTCGCCTCGTATTTAATGGTGTCAGTGATATCGAGACCAAGGCTAACCGTATCCCCATCTTGCGACCGTCGATCCGCCAGTTTGATATAGGTGCCATTCCACAGGCGGATGGTGTGCGGGGCAATTTTGGGGGCACGCCAACGGGCCAGCATCATGTCGCGCCAGGCCAAGGGGCGCATGTCGTCAATGTCCACAATGCCTTCGTCCAAGGCGATTTGTAAGATCTCGATATAGGGGATGCCGGGCCCGACGCATTCCAACCCGTCAAAGGGCTTTAGATAAGCGGAATTTGCGGCAATCATCCGTTCGCTTTGGTCAAACACCGCAAACCCGTCTTGGATGGTTTCCAGACTGCCCCAAAGGCGTCGTTTGGCGATGACCACCTCTTGGGTGGCGCGTTCCAGATCGGCTTTTACGGATGTATTTTCCGACAGGGTTTCCTGCATTTCTTCGCGGGTTTCCACAATCTCTTCCGACAGGGACCGCGCATGCAATGAGAGCATCTTATTTGCGTTGGAAAGCTCAGCTTGTTTCTGGGCCAACATGCGTTCGGCGGCCATTCTGGCGCGCCGTTCCTGTGCAAGGATGTCGTCGATTTTCATCTGATGCTCCGCATTCTGCGTTCCGGTCATGGGCAACATTGCCTCGATGAGGATGAACAGGAGTTTAACAAGATGCAGAAAATCGTTCTAAAAATGAGCGGGCTTTTGAGCGATGGGGAAACCGCGACCCAATATCCAATGTGAAAGGCGCAAAAACTGCTCCCGCAACCGCTTGTTCCAAAAGAAAAACCCCGACACATGGCCGGGGTTTTCCAAATTGAACATCCACAAGTGGAAGAGATTACTTGTCGTCTTCGGCGTCGTCATCGTCACCGGATGGCAGGTTAAAGAAGCTGTCTGCATCGCGCACATCCTCTTCTTTTTCTTCCCGAGGCTCAGGCGACAAGGTGAAGGTTTCAAGACCCTCAATTGCGCTTGGCATTTTGGGTTCAGCGTCCATGGCAAGGCTTTGCTCGGTCGACACCAGCTTGCGGCGCTCGTCATCCGACATCACGGTTTCTTGCTTGGCGGCGGCTTTTTGCACGGCCAGATCCAGTTCAGACTGTTTACACAGCCCCAAGGCCACCGGATCAATCGGTTCCATGTTGGAAATGTTCCAATGGGTGCGTTCGCGGATCGATTGGATGGTTGGCTTGGTGGTGCCGACCAGCTTGGCGATTTGCGCATCGGCCAATTCGGGGTGGAATTTCACCAGCCACAGGATTGAATTCGGGCGATCCTGACGTTTCGACAGCGGGGTATAGCGCGGCCCACGACGTTTTTCTTCGCCCACAGCGGCGGCATAAAACTTCAGCTTCAGCTTGTGCAGCGGATTTTCCTGCGCCTTGTCCAGCTCTTCCTGGGTCAGCTGGTTGTTGGCAACCGGGTCAAACCCTTTCACGCCGGTGGCCACATCGCCATCAGCAATGCCCTGTACTTCCAGCTCATGCAGCCCACAAAAATCAGCGACCTGCTTAAAGCTCAGCGTTGTGTTGTCCACCAGCCAAACGGCGGTTGCTTTGGCCATAATCGGTTTGTTCGACATCGGAACACTCCTTCAAAAATCTCAGGGTCCACATACAACTTTCCCGCGCCCTGGCTGGGCTGTCTGGGGTTACGGGGAACTTTCCAGACCGGTTCTCGTTGTGGGGGAACTTTCGTGGCTTATAAGGGAGAAAGCGAAAAGAGGGAAGAGCAAATGCGAAATGTGATCCGGGCGGCATTTATCTGGGTGATTTCAACTGTCGGCGCATGGGCGGATGGAGAGGCAACGGGGGACTTTGACTATTACGTCCTGGCCCTGTCGTGGTCGCCCAATTGGTGCGCGGTTGAGGGGGATGCCCGTGGGTCAGAGCAATGTGATCCATCCCGTGATCTCGGCTGGGTTGTGCATGGGCTTTGGCCGCAATATGAGGATGGTTGGCCCAGCTATTGCCGCCACAATTTCCGCAACCCTTCCCGTGGGTTAACTGACGCGCAGGCCGATATTTTTGGCGCCGGTGGGGCCGCGTGGTATCAGTGGAAAAAGCACGGGTCTTGTGCGGGGTTAGAACCGCAGGATTACTTTGACACGGTGCGCAAAGCCTACGGTGTCGTGGTGCGCCCCCCGGTGCTGCGCAAACTGGAAAAATCCGTGCGCCTGCCCGCAAAAGTCATTGAAGAAGCGTTCCTGCAATCAAACCCCACATGGCAGGCCAATATGCTGACCATCACCTGTAAATCCGACCGCATCCAAGAGGCCCGCCTGTGCCTGACCCGCGACTTTGAGCCGCGCAAATGTGGCCGCGACGTGAGCCGGGATTGTAGTCATCCAAGGGCGTTGTTTGATCCGGTGCGGTAGGGGGAAGTTGGCCAGATAATTATTACTTATCTCGACTTATGTCACTCTCGTCAGATGCAAGGGGAGAGGGAAAACCCAAGTGCGGGCGACACTCCTGTAAGCCAATCACCAAGTCAATGTCAGGTTAATGGTTGCCCACCCAAGGTGTGAATAGTAACAATAACTTACCATATCAGTATATTGTAGAAGTGTGACGTATGAAGATGTTGTTTATCATGTTTGGCTTGCTGTGCGCGTTGCCAACTATGCTTGCCGCCGATATTCCTATGCCCCTTCGTAGCACGCAAGCTTTTCTGCAAGCCGATACATTGGTTCTATGTTCCGCATTCGATGAGTTAAGTGAAACTCGAGTTGCCCTTTTCCTTGAAAATACATCAGATATTCAACCCAAAGTTTCAGTAACTCAAGGACCGACTGAGTGGCTTTTGCCAGATGAATTTAGCGTATTAGTTGTGATTTCTGGATTAGAAACTGATGCTGCCACCATAGATTGCGCAAAACAAAGTGCGCCTTATGGAAGCTTAGTAGTTGCAGAAATCTCTCAAGCCATAGAACAGTTGGGTGAGCCAGCCAAACATCCAAATAAGAGAATAGAACATGCATTGGGAAATGTAATGTGGTTACAATCCCTATATTACCACGAGGATTTCAACCTTGTTACGGTTGTGATTGGGCTAACGAATGCCTCAGCATCTTCGCTAAATGACACTTTGCTGCATTTATTTGATTTGCCAAAAACAGCTTGTTTGGAAAATCCAGCGTGCTTTGCAGCTGAGAAATAACATGCAGGGAAGAGGCGCAGAAAAGTTTTGCAACTTCACTTGATGCTAATTGAAATCATCGCCTCCAGAACCGAGCGCGAATTACCCCCCAACCTCCAAACAAATCTTGCCAATATGCGTGCTGCTCTCCATGCGTGCGTGGGCAGCGGCGGCGTCTTCTAGGGCAAAGACCTGATCAAGCACAGGATTCACGGTGCCTGCGTCCAAAAGCGGCCAGACTTTTTCCGCCAACTCCTCTGCAATGCGCGCTTTGGCGAGGTCGGATTGCGGGCGCAGGGTGGATCCGGTCACGGTCAGGCGTTTGGCCATGATTTGTGCAAAGTTGATCTCGGCCTTGGGTCCGGTCAGAAAGGCGATGTGAACCATGAGGGCGTCATTGGCCATGGCACGGATATTGCGGGCGATATAGCTGCCACCGACCATATCAAGCACAAGGTTCGCGCCGCCTTCGGCTTTCATGACCTCAACAAAATCCTCGTCTTTATAGTTGATCGCGCGTTCGGCCCCCAGATCGGTACAGGCCGCGCATTTCTCGTCACTGCCTGCGGTGGTGAACACGCGTGCGCCGAAATGATGGGCAAGCTGGATCGCCGTGGTGCCGATGCCAGAGCTGCCGCCATGCACCAAAAACCGCTCGCCCGCTGACAGCCCGCCGCGCATAAAGACGTTAGACCATACGGTATAGTATGTTTCGGGAAGGCAGGCCGCTTGGCGCATGTCCATGCCGTTCGGCACCCGCAGCGCATGGGCCGCAGGCGTGGTCACATATTCCGCATAGCCCCCACCGGGCAGCAGCGCACAGACCTGATCGCCCTTTTTCCATTGGGTCACACCTTCGCCCACGGCGGTCACTTCGCCCGAAGCCTCAAGACCGGGCAGGGGGCTGGCGCTGGGCGGCGGGGCATAAGCGCCCGCGCGTTGCAACGCATCCGGGCGGTTTACCCCGGCGTAGGCGACCTTGATCAGGATTTCACCATACGCAGGCGTAGGGATTGGGGCTTGGATCAGGTTTAGCACCTCTGGCCCGCCGGGGGTTGAGATCTCAACTGCGCGCATCATACTGCTCATTTCCTGTCTCCATCTCGCGTGGAATTTGGGGCCCAACGGCCCGGATAATTGGGGTTTACATCGCGCGCGCCGGGGGCTTTCACGCTGTCAAAGATTTTGCCGGGACCGGCCATAAAGGCCTGAAACAATTTGCTTTCCCGCGCCTGTCCTTTGACCTTTTCAAACTGCATCACATTGTCGATGCGCCGGTCGAGAAAGGCCCAGGTGGCCGCAAACCCCTCGCTGTCATCGCCCAACCAGAAGAGTACGGTTGAGGAGTAAACCGCCGACAGTGTGGCGCGTTTTGTGTACCAATTAATGTCGCGGGAGCTGTCGCCCAGCGTGGTCCAGATCGCATCACAAGTGCCCCATAAGGCAGCGGTGCCGTCCGTTGCGTTTTGCGGCATCGCAAAGAATGCCATTCCCTTGCGCACCAGTTCTTTATCCGCCACCTCCAGCCGGAACCGCACGCCCGCCGCGATCCGATCACGAAAGCGCATGGCGGCCAGATCTGCGGTGTTCAAGCGGGCGATCATCTCGGCATCCCCCGCATGATGATAGGCCAGCGCCAGATCCAATGCGCCACGGGGAAACAGCGCCTGAACCTCTGCGGTGGTCATGGCCAGTTCGGCCTGTGTGGCGTCCATTGTGGCGCAGGACCAGCCGTCAAACGGGACGTGGTTTAAGGCTGCGTTCAGGAACTGATTTTTGGTGATGGGGGCTGTGCCAGTCATAACGGCGACCTCTTCGTTGGTTCGCCTCTTTATACATCTGATTGGGCGCGGGATGATAGGGTCGGATGGCGGCAGTAGCGGTTCGCGTGCATGATCTAGACACGACTCACTTTCCCTGCTAAGCGGGCCATTCCTGCAATTTTGCAAACTTCAACTTAGAAAGGTGGTGACAACCACATGCAGGTTTCGGTACGCGATAATAACGTAGACCAAGCGCTTCGAGCGCTGAAGAAAAAACTTCAGCGTGAAGGTGTCTTCCGTGAAATGAAGCTCAAGCAACATTTCGAGAAGCCCTCCGAGAAGAAAGCTCGTGAAAAAGCGGAAGCTATCCGCCGTCAGCGTAAGCTGGCTCGCAAGAAACTTCAGCGCGAAGGAATGATGTAAATCATCCCTGAAGCACCGGTGAGAGGGTTGTCAACCGCTCGCCAAAACGACCCCCGCAGCCGCCGCTTCGGGGGTTTGTTTTTTTTGGGGTCAAACCTCGCGCAGATGTTCCTGTAAGGCCATTGCAACGGCGTCGGGATGTGAATAGCCGATGCCATGCCCGGCCCCGGCAATTTGGTATTTATACGCCTTCCGGTTCCATTCCGTAAGCTTACCTATGGAGGACAGGGGGATCACGCTATCCTCTTCCCCCCAAACGGAAATGACCGCAATTGGGGTTTTGGCAATGGCGCGGTGGTTGGCCTCTTGGCTTTGGCTCAGCATGTGACGTTCGGACGACAGAACCGCCCGTAAATAGCCACGGTTTTGGGTTTCCGCCACCATGCGTTCCGGCAGGTCGTGGATGGCAACCTCGTCGGTTTCTGCAAGGGCTGTGCGCTTTAAGTCCCACGCGCCCAACGCCCCCCATACCCAATCGCCAAGCCGCCCTTTGTCGCGCACCCAATCCAGAAGCGAACGGGGGTGATAGCTCATCCCGGCGGGGGCCAACAGCATCAGCCGGTCAATCTGTTCTGGGTGGCGCGCGGCATAGGCGGTGGCAATGGATCCGCCCATGGAATAACCAAAGAGGCTGATTTCCTGGTCTGCAATATCAAGTGCGTCCAGCAGTTCTGCAAGCTGTGTCACATGAAAGATCTCGTCTTGTGTGCCAGACACCCGGTCCGAATAGCCGCGCCCATAAAGGTCATAGCTCAGAATGCGAAATCCAAACCGGGCGAGATGCGGGATCAGCGCCTGAAACACCCAAGAGGGTGAGGTCAGCCCATGCACCATCACCACCACCGGGCCACGTCCCACGCCATGCCATTCATAATGGGTCAGGCCCGAAGGCAGTTCGGCAAAGCCACCGGGGGCGTCACGGCGCGCGGCACTGTCCATCTCTTTGCGGGCGCGTTCCAGCACCCAGGGGGCGATGACCAAATTGGCCAGCATCCAGATCAGAAATAGTGCCAGATAAGACATTATGTTTCCGCCTGCTGCGCCGCATTCCAGATCACTGGAAACCAATCTTCGCGCAGCTTTTGCCCGGTTTGCATGTTGTGGCCGGGGAAGGGGGGCGAGGTACGACCGGGGCGCTCAATATAGCGTGCATCATCGCCGATCCAGCGCAGGCTTAGGGCGCGGCGGCGTGTGCCTGATCCATTGCCGCGGGCACCATGAACGGTACGATAATCAAACACCACCGCGTCGCCCGGTTCCATCTCCCATTCTACCACCTGCATGTCGCCGGGGGTGGCGTCTGGGTCGGGTACGGGGATGTAATCTTGTTCACCTTCGTAAAAATTGCTGTCGTCGGCCCAGCTGACCGGACGCACCATCTTTTCCCATTTGTGGCTGCCCGCAATAAAGCGGAGGCTGTTTTCGCGCACCGGATCCAAAGGGATCCAGAAGCTTGCGGTCTGGCGGCCATCCACAAAATAATAAGGCCCGTCTTGATGCCACGGCGTCGGTTTTGGGGTGCCGGGTTCTTTGACCAGCAGATGATCATGAAAAAACTGTGCTGTGGCGGACTGCATCAAAGCCGCAGCGATCTGTGCCGCAGGGCTTTCGCGCACCATACGCTCATATTCCGGGATGCGGGTCCAGTTCACGTAATCGTCGAAAAAACGCCCCTCGGTGACGGCGTTTTCTGACGCGTATTCGCCGGGCTCTGCCATGTTGCGATCCACGCCTGCGCGCATCACCTCGACCCAGTCGGTGAGCGCGCCGGGGATCATCACCACACCGTCGCGCTGAAAGTCTTCGATTTGCTGCGTCGTGATGGTTACCATCGTGTTTACCTTCCTTGCCAAGCGGCTAGAATATATTGGCTGGTCATCAGGTCGAGATGTGCTCCGCCACCGTTTTTAAAAAGGGTGATATCGTCGGGTGCCCGAGCAAAAACGCCGCTTGCGGCATCATATAAATCCCCCAACACGTCATCGCGCGTGATCACGCCGCGGGCCAATGGATCTTTGAATTCTCCGATGTGGTCCAGCACTGTGTCGCGGCTGTCCATAAACAGGCGTGCGCGGGTCAAAACCTCATCATCCGCTTCGCGCATGTCTGGTCGATAGGCGCCAATCAGGTCGATATGCTGGCCGGGCCGCAGCCACGCGCCCTTGATCAAGGGTTCGGTCGTCATGGTGGCAGAGGTGACAATATCGGCCTGTCGCACGCCCTCTTCGAGCGAGGCAACCACCGATGTTTTCTCACATTCTGCCGCAAATTCTTCGGCGGCCTTCGGAGAGCGGTTCCAGATCAGGAAACGGGCGGCGGGAAAGAGCGCGCCATAGGCCTCGCGCAAATTCCGCCCTACAGTGCCTGCGCCGACGATTAATATTACTTCGCTGTCAGGCCGGGCCAAGAGGCGCGCACCCAGGACAGAATCGCCTGCTGTCTTCCATTTGGTGACCAAATGGAAATTAACGATGGCCTGCAAAACACCGGTGACATCGTCATAAAGGTTAACCGCGCCGTGAATCATCGGTTCATTTCGACCGGGATTTCCGGGGATGATATTGGCTGTCTTCACAGCACTTCCCAGCCCGTCAATCCAGGCCGATCGGGTGAGCATTGTGTCCTCGCCACGATATAGAAATGTGTCGCCAATCAGTGCTTTGGGGCGCTTGTGGTCGGTCAGAAACGCGTCCGTTAGCCCCCGCCAAGTCAGAAAGGTTTCGGCCTCGAAGGGGATGATTTCCGGGGGGGTGGTTATGGTCACAGGTCACTCTCCTCGATCAGTCCAGCGCGGATCAGTCGATCAGCCCAGCTGCTTGGATCTTGAAACAGATGGGTTTGCCATCCACGGGCGGCAGCGGCGTCAATGTTTTCGGCGCGGTCGTCGGTAAACAAAAGCCGTTTGGGGTCGATTTTGCAATCCTCTTCGACGCGTTGATAAATCTCTGCGGTTGGTTTTGTGACACCCATGTGTCCCGAGATGTAACGACGGTCAAATTCGCGCAGGAAATCATTGTCCATTTCAGAAAGGGCGAAAGATCCAATGCCGAAATTGGACAGGGCAAACACCGGGATGCCGCGGTGTTTTAGCGCACGTAACGTCGCAACAGACAGGTCGATTGGTGGTGTCGCCAATTGGTGCCAGCGATCATGCCACCAACGGATTTCCTCTTTGAATTCCAGATGCTTATCGGCTGTGGTGTAAATGACATCTTGAAAATCGCCACCCCGATCGACCAGCTCGTTCATGAAATGCAGGTCAACTGCGGTGAACATAGCGCGGCGACGGGCCTCGCCAATCCATCGGTCGTAATGTTCTTCAGGTTGCCAGCGGATCAACACGTTACCGATGTCAAAAATCACGGCGTCTGGGCGGGGCAAATCATCAATCATGCGGCGACCCTAACCCAGCCTGAGTGTCTTGGGAATGGGGATTGGGCGCAGATCAGCCAGAGAGTTCTGCGGCATGTTTACCGTGGTATTCCACCAAGGCTGCCAGGTCTTCGGCAGGGGTCTGGTCGGGGATGCAGGCATGGGCATTTGAGGCGTGTTGAAAGATAGAACCATCGGAGAAAAAGCTTGAATTGGTGACAAAGATCACCCGCGCATTGGGCAGGCGAAACCCGGCATAATCAGACACGGTCAACGCGTTGCCTGAGCCCAGTTTGATGTTCATGACAATGACGTCAAAGGGATCTTGGTTAATGGCGGAAATGGCTTGGTCTTCCCCGTCAGCGCGCGTCACCACTGCACCTTGCCGCTCTAATGAGCGCGCCCAAACCTCTGCGAGATCGGCGTTGGTCTCAACAATTAATACTCGCATGTATGCTCCCATCTAAATTCTCTCATATCTCAGTAAGATTCGCTAACACTTCCCCGTGAACAGTCGGCTGTGTTGTTTCGATGGCGGCGACAATCGGCATCATGTCGCAAAGTAGGATTGTTTTCCGTGCGGTTTTCCGCTTCAAGGCAAGGAGCAAGTGAGGGAGTGCGACATGACGAGCTGGATCACCGTTTGTGACACCTGCAAACGAGACGATTGGGATGAAACCCGGTCGGGGGGGAAAACTGATGGCGAGGCTTTGGCCGAAATGGTTGAGGCCGCTGCGGCGGGAAGCGAGCTGAAAGTGCGCCGGGTTTCTTGCCTGATGGGGTGCTCCAATTCTTGTAATGTGACGATCCAGGCACATGGAAAACTGGCTTACACAATGGGGATGTTCGATCCGGTGGTTGAGGCGGCTGAAGGCATTGTTGCCTATGCGAAAGGTCATGCGGAAAGTGCCAGCGGCACCGTGCCTTATCGTGAATGGCCGCAGGCGGTGAAAGGGCATTTTGTAACCCGGCACCACCCAATTCCGGAAGAATAACAATGACTAAGATGCGTGATCATGGCGGTGGGCTGGATGCGGCGATTGCCCATTATGGTGGCAAGCGGGGGGATTGGTTGGACCTATCAACGGGCATCAATCCGCATCCCTATCCGGTGGGCGAATGTGATCCAGAGGCATGGACTGCCCTGCCGGATCACAGTGCATTTGCCCGGCTTGAGGCCGCAGCGCGCGCCTTTTGGGACGTGCCTGACGAGGCCGCAGTTTTGGCAGCCCCTGGCGCATCGGCCCTGATTGCGCGGATCCCGAGTTTGTTGCCTGCCGGAAAAGTTGAGATTGCCGCGCCGACGTATAATGAACACGCGGCGGGGTTTTTGGCCGAGGGTTGGGAGGTTGCCGCAGAGGGCAACGCACGCGTGATGGTGCATCCCAACAATCCAGATGGGTTTTTATGGACCGCGCCGGATCTGTCGCGGTCATTAACTATTATTGACGAGAGTTTTTGCGATGTGATGCCACTGCAATCTCACATCAAGCGCGCCTCGGAACCGGGTGTGCTCATCCTGAAATCCTTTGGGAAATTCTGGGGTTTGGCCGGGCTTCGATTGGGGTTTGTCATTGGGGACCCCACGCTGATTGCGCGCTTGCGCGATGCAATTGGGCCATGGCAGATCTCTGGCCCAGCGTTGGAAATTGGCACCCGGGCGCTTGAGGATTTTGACTGGGCCTCGAAGACACGGCGCCGTTTGGCAGTTGAAACAGCGCGGCTGGATGGGACAATGAAGCATCACGGCGCAAAGCTGGTTGGTGGCACCACCTTGTTTCGCCTGTATGATGTGGGCGACGCGGCTGGCTGGCAGGAAAAACTGGCGCGTGGCCATGTCTGGAGCCGTATTTTCCCCTATTCAACATCCTGGCTGCGGTTAGGTCTGCCGACAGTACGCGGTTGGGCGCAGTTGGAGGCCGCATTGTGACATTGGTCTTGGCTATGCTGATTGACGCGCTGTTTGGTGAACCTGATTGGGTTTGGAAAAAACTGCCTCATCCCACGGTGCTGATGGGCCGTATGATCGGCTGGGCGGAGACAAAATTTAACAAAGATGAACAACGGATCCCGAAAGGGGCGGCCGTAATATTGGTCCTGTCAGCTATGGTTTGGTGGCTTGGAACCTTGGTGCCTCACCTGCCGTTTGGGGGGCTGTTTGAGGTGCTTTTGGCAGCGATCTTAATTGCACAAAAATCTCTGACCCAACATGTACAAGCGGTATCCGATGGATTGCGAAAGTCGCTGTCGCATGGCCGTCAGGCGGTCTCGATGATCGTGGGGCGCGACACCAGTGAAATGGACGATGCGGCCATTGCGCGCGGTGCGATTGAATCCGCCGCTGAAAACTTTTCAGACGGTGTTGTAGCACCCATTTTTTGGTTCCTAATTGCAGGTCTGCCCGGATTGATGGTCTATAAGCTGGTCAATACCGCAGACAGTATGATTGGCTATCGCACGGAAAAATACGAAGAATTTGGTAAATTTGCGGCCCGGTTGGATGATGCATTGAACTGGGTTCCGGCACGGCTTTCAGCAATTGCCTTTATGATTGCGCAGCGTCGTTGGGACATCTGGGGGTTGATCCGGCGCGATGCGCCTTTGCATAGATCGCCGAACGCTGGTTGGCCCGAAGCGGCGATGGCGGCAGGGCTTGATGTGGCGCTGTCAGGGCCACGGTCTTATGAGGGCGAAATGCGCGACTTTCCATGGGTGAACGAGGATGGCGCGCGCGACATTGGCGCAAAAGAGGTGGATCAGGCGGTCGATATGCTGTGGACGGCTTGGCTTGTGATTTTTACCATTGCGGTGCTTGTCGCCATTGCCTGTTGAGGCAAATTCGTTACCCTTGCCTCATAAACTGTTAAGGAAGATTACATGCGCGTTATTTTGTCGGCGGCGGCGATTGCCCTTGCCCTGAGCACCCCTGCGACCGCGATGGTCAAATGTGGCGGATCGTTTTCATCTTTCGTGAAGGCAATGAAAAAGGAAGCCGTTTTAAAAGGGCATTCCAAGGGGACGGTTGATGCGTTTTTCGCGAGCGTAAAGCAGGATGGGGCCACGCTAAAGGCCGATCGCGGGCAAGGGATTTTCCAAAAATCATTCATTGATTTCTCGCGCCAATTGATCAGTCAAAACCGCATGAATGTGGGTAAATCAAAGCTTTCGAAACACTCTAAGACATTTGCACGGATGGAGCGCGACTACGGTGTAAGCCGTGGCGTTCTGACCGCGTTTTGGGCATTTGAAACTGACTACGGCGCGTTTCAGGGGAATTTCAACACGCTCAATTCTTTGGTGACCTTGTCGCATGATTGTCGCCGACCGGAGCTGTTTCAGCCTCAGGTTTTTTCCGCACTTGAGCTGTTTGAACGCGGGGATTTCAACCCAAAAACTTCGACCGGGGCTTGGGCAGGTGAGATCGGCATGGTGCAAATGCTGCCCGGAGATATCATCGAAGCCGGTGTGGATGGGGACGGGAATGGAACGGTAGATTTGCGGACATCACCAGCCGATGCACTGTTGTCCGGCGCCAATATGTTGCGTCAATTGGGATGGCGTGCTGGGGAACCTTGGGTGCAGGAAGTGACTGTTCCCAACGATCTGGACTGGTCAAAAACCGGGCTGGGGACGCAGATGAAAGCGAGCCAATGGGCGAAATTGGGGGTAAAGCCGCGCTGGGGAAAGCTTGCACAGAATTTGCCAGCGTCGATCATCCTGCCGCAAGGGCGCAAAGGTCCGGCCTTTCTCACCTATCCAAATTTCAACGTATATTTTGAGTGGAATCAAAGCTTTACCTATGTGATGACTGCAGCCTATTTCGCAACTCGGCTTGAGGGCGCGCCAGTTTACAATGCGGGCAAACCAGACCCTGCATTGTCCGGAACACAGATGAAACTGTTGCAGAAAAAGCTTGCTGCACGCGGACATGACGTTGGAAAAATTGACGGAATCCTAGGAGCCAAAACCCGCGAGGCCGTGCAGAAAGAACAGGGGCGATTGGGCTTGCCTGCCGATGCGTGGCCGACGGCAGGATTGGTTTCAAAACTATGAGCGATATGCACAGTAAAGCCAGCGCAACAGAACTCGCGCGTGTTGTGCCTCATATTTTGGAAGCGCCCAAAGATCATGCGGTGATTACATCTCTCTGTCTGAGGCCGGGATATGGTGAACGCGAGTTTGTCGACGAGATTACATTGACCGTCGCGCAGGGTATGCCCGGTGAGCGATGGGCCACGGCGCCGTGGTTAAGGCTGGAGGACGGTTCCCCTGATCCGCGTATTCAAGTGTCGATCCTATCCTCGCGCGTGGTGGATGCGGTTTGGACCGACCCCTCGGTCATGGTTCATCCCGGTGACCCGATTGTCGCGGATATTGATACGTCCTTTGCGAACCTTCCAGCGGGCACGCGCCTGCGGGCGGGGACCGCGACTTTGGAAGTTTCGGATGCGGTGAATGATGGCTGTGTGAAATGGAAAACCCGCTATGGCACGGATGCCAAGGCGTGGTTGACCCTGCCTGAAAATATGCCGCATCGGTTGCGCGGCGTGCTGTGTCGGGTGGTTCAGGACGGGGTATTGCGGCGCACAGATCTTCTGATCAAATTGTAAACGGCAGGTTCACATTCGTTAAGGACACCGACGTTCCCCCCCTCAAAAAACTCCGACGAAATCTGGCATCGTCGGAGAGATTCTTTTGTTTGGGCGGTTTTTGCCCTCAGGCTTATTCCCACTCGATATGATCTTCGAATTTACCCATCAGATCGACCCAAATTTCAAACATCTCAGAGAAATCTTCAGACGAAACGCCATCGGCTCCGGTATAAATGTCATATTCCACGCGCGCGTTGCCTTCGTCGGTCAGATAAGCACGGCCAAAGCGGCGGTCAGTGTTCCAAGAATTGATTTTTGCGATCGCGACTTCGCCTTCGGTGCCATAGCCTGAGAAAAACTGAACGGCGTCACAGGATTTTCCGTTGTCGCAGCCATAGAAATACACTGCAAAATTGGTGTCGTAATGTTTCAGTTCAATTTTTGGATCACCGACATTGTCTTCAACCAATTTTGCAGGCGCCCCTTCGGATGTGAAGAAATCCATCAGGCTTTGCGGATTGGCGGCGGTGATGTTGCCAGCTGTGGCGGTGGAGGCCAGAGCGGCGGTGATGGCCAATGCGCTCAGCACTGTTTTTGATGACATGATTTTTCTCCCATAATTTGCAAATAGACTAAGCTGTGCGGAACAATCTGGCAACGATGAATGCTGGTGTTATGCCACCAACTGTTCGGCCTTTTTCAGATCCACGCTGACCAATTGACTGACGCCTTGTTCGACCATGGTGACCCCAAACAGCCGGTCCATTCGGCTCATGGTGACCGCGTGGTGGGTGATGATCAAAAAGCGAGTGTCGGTGCGGCGGCACATCTCGTCCAACAGGTCGCAAAAGCGCGTGACATTGGCGTCGTCCAGTGGCGCGTCCACTTCGTCCAGCACACAGATCGGGGCGGGGTTGGCCAGGAACACCGCAAAGATCAATGCCATGGCGGTCAGGGTTTGTTCACCACCGGATAAAAGGCTGAGGGTCGAGAGTTTTTTGCCGGGTGGTTGGCACATAATTTCAAGCCCAGCATCCAGTGGGTCGTCGCTTTCCACCAGTACAAGCTTGGCCTCGCCGCCGCCAAACAAGTGTTTGAAAAGATTTCCAAAACTTTCGTTTACTTGCTCAAATGCGGTCAAAAGACGCTCGCGACCTTCTTTGTTCAGGCTGGCAATTCCAGTGCGCAATTTTTTGATGGCCTCGTCCAGATCGAGCTTTTCTTGTTTGAGCGTATCATGTTCCGTCTGCACCTCTTTTGCGTCTTCTTCGGCGCGTAAATTGACCGCACCAAGCGCGTCGCGTTGGCGTTTCAGCCGGTTCACATCATGTTCGATCTGCTCGGCTGAGGGCATTTTTTCCGGGTCCGCATCCAGCGTTTCCAAAAGCGCCTGAGGGGTGGTTTCCATGTCTTCTTGGATGCGCGCAGCGGCGTGGGTTACGGTGTCTCTGGCCGCTTGGGTGCGGGCCTCAGACGCGGCGCGATGTTCGCGGGCTTCGCCGGCCAAACGTGCGGCGTCACGCTCGGTATTGGCGGCGGTGCGTTCAGTTGTTTCCCCTAACGCCAAAGCGTCGGCTGCGGCCTTGCGCCGCTCTTCGGCCGCGTCAATCTGTTCGGTCAATTCTTCGCGCTCAACGGCCAGATCTTCTGGTGCGGCTTGCGCTTCTTCCAGCTCTTCGCCGGTCATGTCTTTGCGCTCTTCCAGTTCAGAAATGCGCCTTTCAGCGGTGTCCAAACGGTGCCGCCAGCCAGAGATTTCCTTGGTGATTTCTTGGCTGCGTTTCAGGCGTGCTTCGCCTTCGCGGCGCAATTCATCATGGCCGGATCGCTTCGCCATCATGGTCATCCGCGCGGCTTCTACGGCCATTTTGACCTCTTCCACACCGGCGCGGGCGGCATCAAGATCCCCCAATTCATCCACGGCGGATTGGGCCTCTTTTAGGCGCGTTCGTGCGCCCAAGGCATCTTCTTCGTGGCGGCGCACGGCAAGGCCCATGTTCTCAAGCTTGCCTTCGGCAAGGTTGCGATCAGCCTCGGCGCGCGACAGGGCGCGGCCCGCATCAGACATGGCACGGTCGGCGTCGCGTCGCGCGTCGCGGGCGCGTTTGTCGGCCTCTGCGGCATCTGTCAGCATGGTTTTCAGGGTCTCATGAGCGGCGCGCGCCCCTTCTGCACGGGCGGACGCTTCTTCGAGATCCTGCTTTAACCTTTGTAAACGGTTGAGTTGTTCCAGACGCAGGGCGGCGGTCGAGGGCTGATCCTCGGCGCCCGCTTTAAACCCATCCCAACGCCACAAATCCCCCTCAAGCGACACCAGACGTTGTCCGGGTTTAAGGTCGGCCATCAGGCGGTGTGCGTCTTCTGGTTCACACAGGCCAACCTGACCAATGCGGCGGGCCAAAACGGGGGGCACGGTCACGTAATTGGCAAGGGATTTGAGGCCCTCGGGCAAGACCTGCGGTTGGGTATAGGCGGGCAGTTCGGACCAGCCAGAGGGTGCATCGGCCCCGACCTCTGGTGCGCGCAGATCATCCGCCAGCGCCGCCCCCAATGCCTTTTCATACCCGGATTGAACGCGTAGCTGATCAAGCACTTGCGCGCCTTCGGCGGCGTCGCGTTCGACCAGTCGGGCCAATGCGGTGGCTTCGGCATGAAGGGCGTTCATTTCCCCGTCAGAGGCAGAGCGCGCGGCGCGGGCGTCGGCTTCGCGCGATTGGGCTTCAGAACGGGCCTCGTCTGCGGCGGCAAGGGCCTCATCCGCTTCTTCGGCCGCTTCCCCGGCGGCTTCAGCGGCGGCTTCGGCCAGTTCAAATTCTTCCGAGGATCGGGTGAGGGCGCCTTGAGCTTCCTCCACGGCGGAGCGCGCACGGGCGGCCTCAGCTTCGCTTTTCTCAAGCGTTTTTTGGTTGTCTTCCAACAGGCGATGCGCGGATTGGTGACGAGCGGCGAGGCGGGCGACGTCTTCGGTCAGTTGCGCCAGATCCCCTTCGCGTTCCTGCAAAATTGCGGCACTTTCGCGGGCCTGATCATTGGCCTCGTTCAGCGTGTCCTGATGGCCGTCAGACGCTTTTGCGATCTGGGCCTGTTCCCATTCAAGCCGCTCAATGGTTTCGCCTGCGTCGCGGTTCAGGCCGGCTTCGCGGTCAATGTCTTTGGTCAGTTGTTCAAGGCGGCTTGCAAGCAGTTGGATGCGCTGCATGGCGGCGGCGACCTGATCTGACAGCTGATCGCGGGCCACGGTGAGCCGTTGATGAATGGCGGCGGCGACGGCCTCTTCTTCGCGCAGGGCGGGCAGTTTTGCCTCGGCCCCTTCGCGGTCTTTGGTGGCTTTGCGCGCGAGCAATTCAGCTTGGCCTGCGTGTTTGGTGCGTGTGGTCAGTTCATTTTCCGCATCAGCGCGTGCAATGTCGGCTTCTTTCCAACGGCGATAGAGCAAAAGCCCCTCGGCGCGGCGCAGATCGTCGCCGATGGTGCGATATCTCTGGGCTTGCCGTGCTTGGCGGGCGAGCTGCCCCAGCTGGGTCGCCAGCTGTTCGATCACATCGTCAACACGGGCCAGATTGGTTTCTGTCCCTCTGAGCTTCAGTTCCGCTTCGTGACGTCGTTGGTAAAGGCCCGAGATGCCAGCCGCCTCTTCCAAGATGCGGCGGCGCGCCTTGGGTTTGGCGTTGATCAATTCAGAAATCTGCCCCTGACGCACGAGGGCCGGGGAATGCGCACCGGTGGAGGCATCGGCAAACAGCATCTGCACGTCACGCGCGCGCACATCCTTGGTGTTGACCTTATAAGCCGAGCCCGCGTCGCGGGTGATACGTCGGGTGATATCGAGGTTGTCGCTGTCGTTAAAGCCAGAAGGGGCCAGCCGTTCGGTATTGTCCAGCGTCAGCGCCACTTCGGCAAAGTTGCGGGCGGGCCGGGTTGCGGCACCTGCGAAAATCACATCTTCCATCCCGCCGCCACGCATTGCGGTCGGGCGGTTTTCGCCCATCACCCAGCGCAGCGCCTCGAGCAGATTGGATTTTCCGCATCCGTTTGGGCCAACCACGCCTGTTAACCCGTCCGCGATCACCAGGTCGGTCGGGTCCACAAAGCTTTTAAAGCCATTCAAACGGAGTTTTGAAAACCGCAAGCGGTCTGCCTCATCACTGATTCTTGTTGGGTTGAGTTTTTGGATGCAAAGGGGATGTGTCAACACATGGACCGCCCGGCAGCCCCGAAATGTGGATAACTTGGGCAGGTTATCCACAAGATATTGGAATATGCGTGTTCCAGCTGAGAATTTAATGACGCTGAGGCGCCCTTGTTTGTCGCTTTCTTTCTTGACGAAACACCGGCCCGCGCGGCAAAAAGGGGCATATGGTTCCCCGTAAAAGGCGCAAAGCGTCTGGGGAGAATAGGGAATGCAGTGCGGGAGACCCAATTCGGGGCCCAAACCTGTAGCCGCCCCCGCGACTGTAAGCGGTGAGTGCCCCGTCGATATGCCACTGGCCCCATATGGGTTGGGAAGGTGACGAGGTGCATTGACCCGCGAGCCAGGAGACCTGCCATAGTAACCTTAAACCCACCCGTCGGGGATGACGGGCAATGAAGGAATAAAATGATGACAACTCAAGTTCAAACCCAAGCCGCCGTACAGACCAGCCCATTGGCTGCGATCACTGTTGTGTTTCTGGCTGGTGCTGCCCTACTGTTCGCTGCTGGTTTCGCACAGGCGACCGTTTTGCATGATGCCGCGCATGACACCCGTCACGCGATGGCCTTTCCCTGCCACTAAGCCACATCTGATTTCATGTTGAAAAACTTGGCATCCAGCGCTGTGCTGGCTGGGGTGCTGACGTGTCTTATCGCGTCGGCGCTCCAATTTGCGTTTGTCATTCCACTTGTGTTGGAAGGCGAGCTTTATGAAACGGGGGCGCGCATTCATTTTCCTGTGGATGGGTCGCCGCAAAGTGATGCGGGTGCGCCAGCTTTGGGCACTGATTGGGGCCGCCATATGATGACGGTGGGCTTTAACTTTGTCAGCTTCACCGCCTATGGCATGATCCTGGTTGCGGCGATGGCATTTGCGGCGCTGAAGGGCGTTGAGCTGACCCCGCGCAAGGGGCTGTTGTGGGGCATGGCGGGGTTTATCGTTGTGCAGCTTGCGCCGGCGCTAGGGTTGCCGCCGGAATTGCCGGGCACCATCGGGGCCGAGATTTTGCCCCGCCAAATCTGGTGGGCCGGCACGATCCTTGCCTCTGCTGTTGGTCTTGGTCTGATTGCCTTTGGTCAGGGCGCGCTTCTTGCCGTGGTTGGGGCATTGCTCATGTTGCTGCCCCACGCGATTGGTGCGCCGCATCTGGACACCTATTTTGGCGTTTCCGCCCCGGAACTGTCGGCGGAATTCGCCACCCGGTCTTTGGGCGTGGCGGCGGCGGGCTGGGTTTTGCTCGGGTTCTTTTCTGCGCTGTTTTACACCCGCGCCGAAGAGGTTTAGGCGGGCAACCGACCAATGAGGAGAAACCTCAATTCACCAATTGGGCGGGCGTCGGTGACGATGCCCCCCACACTGGACGCATAAAGATCAAGAAAGGTTAAGACATCCGGCGCAAGGTCGCGGGTCACATCGCCAAACAGATAGGCGGCTTTTCCCTCTTCACGGACAGATACTGTGGCGGGGCGGGTGCAGACATTCATGCACTCGGTGCGGGTTACCTGGACGGTTTCTTCCAAGGTGTTCGCCAGATCGGCCCCGCCTTGGCATGTGACACAAACGGCAAGCTTTGGCACCATGGTCTTTCCTTTCCAGTCAAGCTGGGTCAAAACATTCAAATCTGATTAACGGAGGACATCATGCTTGCCAAGATTCCCGCGACTGTTGTGACCGGTTTTCTGGGTGCCGGTAAAACCACCCTGATCCGCCATATGCTGGACAATGCCAAAGGTAAACGCATTGCGCTGATCATCAATGAATTTGGCGACCTTGGTGTTGACGGTGACATCCTGAAAGGTTGCGGCGACGAGGCCTGTTCGGAAGAGGACATTGTCGAGCTGTCGAATGGTTGCATCTGTTGCACCGTGGCCGAGGATTTCATCCCCACGCTGGAAAAATTGCTCGACCGGGAAACACCGCCAGATCACATCGTGATTGAAACCTCGGGTTTGGCGCTGCCGCAACCCTTGGTGCGCGCGTTTCAGTGGCCCGAGATTTCGACCCGCGTGACGGTGGATGGCGTTGTGACAGTAGTGGATGGCAAGGCCGTGTCCGATGGGCAGTTTGCATCGAATATTGCCGCCATTGATGCGCAGCGCAAGTTGGATGAGAACCTTGATCACGAGACGCCTTTGTCCGAGCTTTTTAAAGATCAGGTCGCTTGCGCTGACATGATTGTGGTGAACAAAGCCGATCTGTTGGGGGATGCGGAAACTGACGCTCTGGTGTCGAAACTCACCAGCGAGTCCCGAGACGGTGTGCAGGTTGTGCGCACCTCAATGGGCGTGTTGCCGGTCGAAGTGCTGTTGGGTCAAGGCATGGGCGCCGAGGATGATATGCACGCGCGTATGTCGGCACATGAAGCCCATCACCACGCCCATGATCATGATCACGAGGATGGCCATGATGACCACCACGACGATCACGATGACGACCATCACCACGACGATGATCACCACCACCATCACGCCCATGACCACGATGCCTTTGAAAGCTTTGTCGTGACGCGCGGCGAAATCACCGACCCGAAAGCGTTCTCTGACCTGGTTTCTGGTGTGATCCGCGACAATAATATCCTGCGTTTAAAAGGGTTTGCGGCGGTCGAAGGCAAACCAATGCGCCTGACCTTGCAAGCGGTCGGCCCGCGTGTGGACACCTATTTCGACCAGCCGTTTGGGGCCAGCCCACGCGAAACGAGACTGGTGGTGATCGGACAATCGGGGCTGGATCAGGTTGCGATTACCAAGGCGCTTTCCGCATGACACTCATGGTTACCTCGGGCGATCCGCACGACCCTCAGGCCACGGCGTTGCTCAAACAAAGTCATGCCCTGATGGAAGAATTGTTCCCGCCCGAGGATAATTTCTTTCTTGATATCGACGACCTTTGCGTGCCCGACATCTCGTTTTTCGTGGCCCGTGAAGGCGGCGTGATTTGGGGCACTGCGGCGCTGGCGGATCGGGGGGATTATGGCGAGGTGAAGTCGATGTTTGTCTCACCTGAGGCGCGGGGCAAAGGCGTGGCGCAGGCGTTGATGGAACATTTGATCGCCACAGCGCGGGCCAAAGGGTTTGCCGCGATGAAGCTGGAAACCGGCAACGCGCTTAAGGCCGCACATCGGCTTTACGCGCGCCACGGATTTCAGGTTTGCGGGCCGTTCGGAAACTATCCCGAGGCGGCCAGCTCGATCTTTATGGAAAAACCGCTGTGAGCTTAACCTTCTTTGGTTTTATTCGCCGCCGCTTTCATGCGTTCAAGCAATTCAGCCTTGGTTTCTTTGCGCTGATACGGGTTCTTTTTCGTGCCGCGCGCATTATGTTCAGCGTGACGCGGGGCGTTTTTGCCCATCTTGGGGGCGCCTTGGGCTTTGTAATCCATCCTTGGATCCTTTCTGGGGCACCCCAATGCGGGGCGTATATTCGGGCTGATGCCTGATATTTTGACATCTTACAAGCACCCGTCGCGGTGACATCATACAAACAAGGGGCGCGACATGCATCTTTTAGCAGCCACACCCGGTTCCATTGACGACGGCAAAGAGCCGGTGGATCTGGGGCAAACTCCCGCCGATCTGGTGGTGATCTCCGCGGCTGATACCGAGCTTGCGGCCCTGTCTGGTGCGCGGTCTGAAATGGTCGATGCCCCCAGCCTGCGTCTGGGCAGCATGATGCATCTGATCCACCCGATGTCGGTGGATTTGCACATCGACAATTGTGCCGCAAAATCCCGGTTGGTGATTGCCCGCGTGCTGGGCGGCGTGGGGTATTGGAAATATGGGGCTGAACAATATGCGGCGCGTCTGCGCGAGGCGGGGGTGCCGTTGGTGCTTTTGCCCGGTGATGACAAACCCGATGCTGAATTGCGCGCGCTGTCCACGGTTTCGGACGAGGATTACGACGCGCTTTGGGCTTATCTGGTCGAAGGTGGGCCGGAAAATGCGACACTGTTTCTGAATTACGCCAAGGTGATGCTGGACGGTGGCGAACGGCCTGAAGCGGCCAAACCCCTGCTTCGTGCGGGCGTTTACTGGCCGGGGGCTGGCGTGTCGGATTTGGCGGCGGCTCAGGCGGCGTGGACGGATGGCGCACCCATTGTGCCGATCGTGTTTTACCGCGCGCTTGTGCAAGGCGCGGGGCTGCATCCGATCAACCGATTGGTCAAAGCGCTCTTGCGTCAAGGCCTCAATCCACTGCCGGTGTTTGTGGCATCGTTGAAAGACCCGGTGTCGGTCGCAACGCTTGAAAGTCTGTTTGGGCAGGCGACCCCGGATGTGATCCTGAACTGCACGTCCTTTGCGGTTGGATCCCCGCACCAAGGCGAGGCGGACAAAATCACCAACCCACTTGCGGCCCATTTTTGCAATGATGCGCCGATCTTTCAGGTGGTTTTGGCGGCCTCCAGCGAAGCCGCGTGGGAAGAGGGGCTTTCCGGCCTGTCCGCCCGCGACATCGCGATGAACGTGGCCCTGCCCGAAGTCGATGGCCGTATCCTGTCGCGCGCAATTTCCTTTAAGGGCGAGGCGTTTTTTGACGAGGCAACGGAATGCCCCATCGCCACCTATCAGGCACGTGGCGACCGGGTGCAATTTGTGGCTGAACTCGCCGCCAGCTGGGCACGGTTGCGTCGGGAAAAAGCCGGATCGCGCAAAGTGGCGCTGATCATGGCGAACTATCCCAATAAAGATGGGCGACTTGCCAATGGTGTCGGCTTGGATACGCCCGCCGCCGTTGTGCATTCCTTGGGCCTGCTGAAATCAGCGGGCTACGGGGTTGAAAATATTCCGGCAGACAGCGATGCCCTGATGCAAACCGTGATGGCCGGGCCGACCAATTGGCTGGTGGATCGGGCGCAGCGGTCGGGCGGGGTGCGCCTGTCGTTAGAGGAGTACAAAGTGCAATATACGGCCCTTCCATGGGCGTTGCGTGAGGCGATTGAAACCCGCTGGGGTGCGCCGGAGGCTGACCCGTTCTTTGAGGATGGCTTTGCTTTATCGGTGTTTGAATACGGCAATGTCGTCGTTGGTGTGCAACCCGCACGCGGTTATAATATTGACCCGACCGAGACCTATCACTCGCCCGATCTGGTCCCGCCGCATAACTATTTGGCGTTTTACTTTTGGCTGCGTCACTCGCTGGGGGCGCACGCAATTGTGCATATGGGTAAGCATGGCAATCTGGAATGGTTGCCGGGAAAATCGGTGGCTTTGTCGGCGGAGTGCTGGCCCGAGGCGGTCCTTGGCCCGGTCCCGCATGTCTACCCGTTTATTGTGAATGATCCCGGCGAGGGCACCCAGGCCAAACGTCGGGCGCAGGCTGTCATTATCGACCATCTCACCCCGCCGCTCACCCGCGCCGAAAGCTATGGTCCGATGCGCGACCTAGAGGCGCTGGTGGATGAGTATTACGAGGCCGCAGGAGTGGATCCGCGCCGGATCACATACCTGAAACGCGAAATTCTGACGCTCACCTCTGCCACCGGATTGGGCGTGGATGCGGGCCTGTCGGGCGAGGATGAAGAAAGCGATCTGGCCAAGCTGGATGCCTATTTGTGCGAGCTGAAAGAAGCGCAAATCCGCGACGGGCTGCACGTGTTTGGGGTCTCACCTGAGGGCCGGCTTGAACGGGATCTGGTGCAAGCTTTGGTACGTGTCCCGCGTGGACAGGCTGAAGGGGGCGATCAATCTCTTGCGCGCGCGCTGGCTGCAGATTTTGGCATGGATTTTGATCCTCTGGATTGTGATATGGCCACCCCTTGGGAAGGGCCTCGTCCGGACGCTTTGACCGGTGATACATGGCGCTCCACTGGCGATACGGTTGAGCGATTGGAAGAGTTTTCCGCCCGTTTGCTTGATGGTGAAGTGGAGGCTCCCGGCGCTGCGTCACAAGCTGTGATGGATGAGATCAACAGCCGTGTTTTGCCCATTGTGCGATCCTGTGGCCCGGCAGAGGGGCGGGGGCTTTTGACCGCCTTGGCAGGGCAGTATGTGCCGCCCGCACCATCGGGCGCACCCACGCGGGGCCGGTTGGATGTGTTGCCAACGGGGCGCAACTTTTTCTCGGTCGACAGCCGCGCGGTGCCAACCCCAACCGCTTGGGCGTTGGGGTGGAAATCCGCCAATCTTCTGATTGATAAGCACCTGCAAACCCATGGCGATTACCCGCGCAGCATGTTGGTGACCGCATGGGGTACGGCCAATATGCGCACTGGCGGAGATGATATTGCACAGGCCATGGCGTTGATGGGCGTAAAGCCGAAATGGGACAGCGCCAACCGTCGGGTGACAGGGTTTGAGGTTATTCCTGTGACTGCATTGGGGCGCCCTCGGGTCGATGTGACCTTGCGCGTCTCAGGCTTTTTCCGCGATGCTTTCCCCCAGTTGATTGCGCTTTATGACAGTGCCGCACGCGCGGTTCAGGGCATGGAGGAACCCGCCGATCTGAACCCCGCCGCGGGGCGTGTGAAGGCAGGCGAAAGTGCGCATCGGGTCTATGGATCCAAGCCCGGTGCTTATGGCGCCGGCCTTCAGGCAATGATTGACGAGCGGCTTTGGGCGGACAAAGCGGACCTTGCCGACGCCTATTTGGAGTGGGGTGGCTATGCTTATGGTGCCGCAACGGAAGGCGCGCGAGATCGTGAGGGGTTTGAGCAGCGTCTGAGCCAAACCGAGGCGATTGTGCAAAACCAAGACAACCGTGAACATGATGTGCTGGACAGCGACGATTATTATCAGTTCGAAGGGGGGGCGGCGGCCGCCGTGGCCACGCTTCAGGGGCGTGACCGGCCGATTTATCACAACGACCATTCACGCCCGGAACGCCCTGTTATTCGCACGTTAGAAGATGAAATCGGTCGGGTGGTGCGCTCGCGCGTGGTGAACCCGAAATGGATCGATGGGGTGAAACGCCACGGGTACAAAGGCGCGTTTGAGATCGCGGCGAC